>Ga0209292_1001360_pt1 | contig 29958 bp, 24 predicted proteins | sample GOMGulsemesocosm_2_FD_184634 | JGI IMG/M metagenome (GOLD analysis project Ga0209292, IMG submission 184634) | Methane-oxidizing microbial communities from mesocosms in the Gulf of Mexico - GOM9C Gulf of Mexico (SPAdes) (version 2) | ecosystem: Environmental > Aquatic > Marine > Cold seeps... | reverse complement strand
TTCTTTCTATCATCTGTACCTCTATGAATAGTGACACACTCTCTTATTGAAGTATTGTCTCCAATTTCGGTAGTGGTGTACTCACCATGAAACTTTAAATCTTGAGGTACTGCAGAAATAACTGCGCCTGGAAAAATTTTACAATTTTTTCCAATTCTTGCACCTTGATAAATAGTAACATTTGGCCCAATAACAGTTCCATCACCAATTTCAACGTCTTCATAGATAGTTGTAAAAGAATCAACGGTTACATTGTTTCCTATTTTGGCGTCTGGATGTATGTTTGCTAATTTACTTATCATTTATGCGTTTCTTTTTATGCTTTGTCTTTAACAACTGAAGCTAACATTTCTGCTTCCATAACTGGTTTACCATTTACGTATGCTACACCACTCATATTCACTAACCCTCTTCTAATTGGAGACATCAATTTTAAATCAAATACAACAGTATCACCTGGGCGAACCATTTGTTTGAATTTAACTTTATCAATCTTCATGAAATAAGTTGAATATAAATGCGGATCTTCTACTGAATTTAAAGCGAAAACACCACCAATTTGTGCCATAGCTTCAATCTGTAGTACACCAGGGAAAATTGGGTTTCCAGGAAAATGACCTGTAAATTGAGGTTCATTCATTGTGATGTTTTTTACACCAACAATTGTATCTTCAGTAATAGATAAAATCTTGTCAACTAATAAAAACGGATATCTGTGAGGTAGCATTTTTTCAATGGCTACAATATCAAATAACGGTTCTTTTGTTAAATCAAAAAACTTTCCTTGTTTAGCTTGCTTTGCAATTTGATCTTTTAATACTTTAGCAAATCTAACATTTCCAGAATGACCTGGTCTTGCAGCTAAAATATGACCTTTAATGAATTTACCAACTAAGGCTAAATCACCAACAATATCTAATAATTTATGTCTAGCTGGTTCGTTTTCAAATTTAAGTTTAGTTGAATTTAAGACACCAATTCCATCAACTGATATTTTTAATTCTTCTTTCCCTAATAATTTTGCTAACTTATCTAATTCAGCTTGTTTAATATTTTCTCTTTCAACTAATACAATAGCGTTATCTAAATCACCACCTTTAATTAATCCGTTTTGAGCTAAAAATTCTAATTCTCTTAAGAATACAAATGTTCTGCATGACGAAATGTCATCTTTAAAATCTGATATTTTAAGCATGTGCGCGTGCTGAGTTCCTAAAACAGGTGATTTATAATCAACCATTACAGTGACTCTGTATTCTGGATCTGGAATAGCTAAAAATTCAATTTCTTTTTCAGTATCTTCCCATTTCAAATTTTCATTTAAAACAAAATAGTCTCTATCTTTTTCTTGTTCAACAATTCCAATTTTTTGAATACCATCAACAAACATTTTTGAACTCCCGTCCATGATTGGAATTTCTGGAGCATCAACCTGAATTAAAGCATTGTCAATTTCCATTCCGTATAAAGCAGCTAAAACATGTTCAGTTGTGTATACTTTACCACCATTTTGTTCTAAAGTTGTTCCTCTTTCTGTAGATACTACATTATCAGGGTCAGCCTTAATAATTGGTTGTTTCTCTAAATCAATTCTTTGAAATTTATAACCATGGTTTTCTTTAGCTGGTTTAATTGTCATATTAACAATCTCACCAGTATGTAAACCTACACCTTGAAATTTAATTTCTTCTTTTAATGTACGTTGCTTATCGCTCATTACTAATCTATTTTTTTTTGTGAGATGACTATCCCTTTTTTAATTTTTCTAACTCTAATTCTACTTCTCTTAATCTATCTAAGATTTGAGGTAATCTTCTGAATCCCATGTATGCTTTTTTATAATCATTAGCATCATAGGCAGGAGAACCTAAAAGTGTTGTTCCCTCTTTTCTAATTGTTTTTGGAACACCAGATTGTGCACCGATTAAAGTACCATCAGCTATTGTGATATGACCAATAATTCCTACTTGTCCACCGACCATCATGTTTTTTCCCAATTTAGATGAACCAGCAACTCCTGTTTGTGCAGCAATTACCGTATTATCTCCAATTTGAACATTATGTCCTATTTGAACTAAATTATCTAATTTAACACCTGTTTTAATGATTGTAGACCCTAAAGTAGCTCTGTCTACACACGTACCAGCACCAATTTCAACGTGGTCTTCAATAATAACATTTCCAATTTGTGGAACTTTGTTATAGTTACCTTCACTATTTGGAGCAAATCCAAATCCATCAGCTCCTATTACCACATTTGCATGCAGTGTACAGTTGTTTCCAATAATTGTGTCATGATAAATACTAACGCCTGCATTTATTTTACAGTTTTCACCAATTGTAGTGTTGTTTCCAATAAATGCATTTGGGTAAATATGTGTATTGTCACCAATAACTACACCATCACTTATATATGCAAATGCACCAATGTAAACATTTTTACCAATTGTTGCTTTGTCTGATATAAAACTACCTTTTTCAATTTCGGGTTGTTTTTGAATGGCTTGATTATATACTTCTAATAATTTGGCGAAACATGCATAAGCATCATCCACCTTAATTAAAGTACAAGTCGATTTTAAATCTTTTTGAGGTGTGAACGTTTTGTTTACAATAACAATAGATGCATCAGTAGAATAAATAAAGTCTTCATATTTTTGATTAGCTAAAAACGATAATGTACCATTTTTACCTTCTTCAATTTTTGATAAACCTGAAACTGTTTGATCTTTGTTTCCTACAATTTCTCCTTCTAAAATACCTGCTATTTGTTCTGCTGAAAATTCCATTACGCCAAAAATAATAATTACACTTAGAGTTTACTACTAATTTGTAAAAAAATGTAAAGTTTTTATTAACATCTTACGTTTGTTTTAACGTTGCGTTTTATGGTTTGGTTTGTAGAATTTAAATTACTAACAAAAAAAAGACTCATTTGGCTATTTAAATGAGTCTTTACTAAGGTGTTAATAAATTGTTGTTTTAATTTAGTTGAGTGTTGTTAAGTTTATAATACACTCCATTTTTTTCGGTAATTAAGTCATCATGTGTTCCATTTTGAGCAATTTTACCGTCTTCTAAAACTAAAATAGTGTCTGCTTTTTTAATAGTTGATAGTCTGTGTGCAATAACAAATGAAGTTCTATTTTCCATTAGTTTATCAAGTGCATCTTGAACTAGTTTTTCTGATTCAGTATCTAATGCAGATGTGGCTTCATCTAAAATTAATATTTTAGGATTTTTAAGTACAGCTCTTGCAATGGCTACTCTTTGTTTCTGTCCGCCTGATAATTGAATACCTCTATCTCCTACTAATGTTTCCATTCCTTCGGGGAATTTTGAAATGAAATCTAATGCGTTTGCTTTTTTAGCTGCTTCATTAATTTGGTCATCCGTGGCTTCTAAATTACCATAGGCTATGTTTTCTTTTATTGTACCACCAAATAAAATTACTTCTTGAGGGACTACAGCAATTTGGGAACGTAAGCTTTCGTTTTGAATAGTTGAAATGTCTAAGTTGTCAAATTTAATGTCTCCTTTTTCAATTGCATAAAACTTCATTAATAAAGATGATATTGTTGATTTTCCAGCACCTGAACTTCCAACTAAGGCAGTTGTTTGACCTGCTTTACATTCAAACGAAATTCCTTTTAAAACTTCAATTTCTTTTCTAGAAGGGTAGGAAAAATGGACGTCATTGAAAGCAACATTACCATTGAAATTAGATAAGGTATTAGGTTGATTTGTCAGTTCAGTTTCTTCTTCAATTAGTGTCATTAAGTGTTCTGATGCGCCAATTGCTTTTTGAATATCAGCATATAAGTTAGGTAATGACCCAAAAGAAGCACCTACAAAAATGGTGAAGAAAATAAATGAATAAAATTCATTTTCAGTAATTTCGATTCCCACCATTGATTTTGCCTTCCAGATGATAAACACAATAGCGCCAAACATAAAGAACATGATAAAAGATACAAATGCACCTCTTAGTAATCCACTTTTAATACTTAGTTTCTTTACATTATCTACTTTGTCATTAAACCTAGCGAGCTCATAGTTTTCATTAGTAAATGCTTTTACATTTATTATTCCCATTAATACTTCTTCTAGGATAGAGTTTGATTTTGCACTTTCATCTTGTGCTTTTTTTGATAATTTTTTTACTTTAGAACCAAATACAATGGCGATAATAATTACAATTGGAATAACAGCTAACATCCAAAGAGCTAAACTAGGAGACGTATATACAATATAGGATACACCTAGAATAATTGTGATGAACTGTCTAAAGAATTCGGCTACTGTTGTGTTTAGTACACCTTGTAAAAGGTTGATGTCAGTAGCAATTCTTGAGGTTAGTTCACCCACTTTGTTTTTATTGTAAAATTCAATGGGGAAGTTAACAAATTGGCTAAAGGCTTTCATTTTAATATCCTTCAATGTTCGTTCTGTAACAGATGAAAATAAGACAACTCTAAAGAATGAAAAAATAGATTGAGCTGCAAAAACGATAATTAATAAAATAAAAACACCTGTTATGCTAAGTGTTGGTAAATCAATAGATGGCATATTACTACCTGTAGGGTTGTCATTACCTAGCAAACGTCCCATTAAAAGCGGGAAAAGCATAGCTGTTACACTACTTAGTACAAGGAAAATCCAACCAATAGAGTAGGTTGCTCCATAGGGTTTCATGTATTTTAAAAAGCTTTTTGCTTTCTTATATGAATCCTTAGACAATTTTATTTTTTCGCCTTTTTCTTTTTTCCCAAACATATTGTTAGTAATTTTGTAAGGCAAAAGTAAAATGAATTATACATTGAATTGTCATAGAAATGTTTTTTTTATTTTTTTTTGAAAATTAGTTTGGATTAATAGAAAAATAACTATCTTTGCAATCCGTTTTACGGACAGACAAAGAAATTAATAACAAGAGTTTAAAAATATATAGTAATGAGTAAAAGAACATTTCAACCGTCATTAAGAAAAAGAAGAAACAAACATGGTTTCAGAAGCAAAATGGCTACAAAAAATGGTAGATCACTTATCAATAGAAGAAGAAGAAAAGGAAGAAAGAAATTAACAGTTTCTTCTGAGAAATTCGCTAAAAGATAGGTTCTAACTTATTCTAAGAAAGCACTGAAGCTCTTTCCTATACGGAAAGGGCTTTTTTAGTATGGTTATAACTCATCTGTAAAATCGATTTATTTTAGAGATTTTTAAAGTTGGTAAATAATTATATCTTTACAATTCGAATATAATATGCTAAAACTAACTTCAATATTAAAACTCATTGTTCTTGTCCCATGGACAATTATTATTGTTGTAGTTGCGGTTCTTTCTATTCTTTTAACCTTAAAGGGTAGAACAGGGATGTGGATTGCTCAAAGAGTTTGGACGCCTTTTATATTGTTCGTAGTTGGTGTTAAAATGCGAGTGAGTGGTCTTGAGAATATTGAGAATGGAAAAAACTATATAATATTGGCAAATCATACATCTAACTTGGATATTCCAATGCTATCCGCTGGCTTACCAATTATTTTTTATTATGTAGCTAAAAAAGAGTTGCAACGCGTGCCATTTTTAGGATGGGGGATGATGGCTGCAGGAATCATATTTATCGATAGAAAGAACAAGACAAGAGCGATCAGAAGTATGCGTATAGCTGCTAAAAAAATTAAAAATGGAAAGAATATAATGATTTTTCCAGAAGGAACTTTTGATGGGAGTGATGGGTTATTACCTTTTAAAAAAGGAGCTTTTCACTTAGCAATGCATGCACAAACAGATCTTTTACCTGTTGCAATTGTTGGCGCTAATACCCTTTGGCCAGAACATTCAAATTTAAAAATTAAGGCAGGACATGTTGAGTTAAGAATAGGGCAGCCTATTTCAGCTCAGGGCTTAACTTCTGATAAAATTGATAATATAGTTTTGGAGGCAAGGCAGTCAATAAGTGATTTAATCAAAGGTGATGAATAAAGTCATAGATTTTTTGAAAAAAAGGTATCAGTTAAAATCTTCCAAACAATTGGTGTTAGTTTTTATCGTATTTGGTTTAACAGGCCCTATTACATTAACGATTCATAGAAAATTGATAAACCCAATATTTGGTTTTGATATTGATACACCGTTCTATATAAAAGCTTTGGTGTATATATTTGTTTTGATACCGTTATATCATGTGATTTTATATGGTTTAGGTTATCTCTTTGGATGTAAAAAGTTCTTCAAGACTTTTATACAAAAGACCGTTGGTAGATTAAATCTGTTTTCTAAAACAAAAAAAGAGCTTTGATTCTATCAAAGCTCTTTTTCTAATTTAGATTTAGAAATAGATCATTAAGTATAATGCGCCATTAAAATTGTCAATATTTGTACTGAAATTTGAGCTTTTACTAAAAATTACTTTTCCTTCATCTACACCATCAATAGTTCCATCTTTTAGTATGAAAATGTTTTATATGATTATTTAAAAGTAGCGTTTTGATAGAGGGTAAAATATTTTATAATGTCTCACTTATCAAATAGGCGATTAATCCGATAATTAGTAATACCAGGAAAAAGCGTTTATCTTTATATAAAGGTAATTTAGGCCGCTTAACAAATTTATCATAATTTGCATTTAAACGGCTAAAGTCTTTATACTTTTCCATAGCAGCCTTTGATGGCTTTTTAGGGGTGTTGTCTCTATTTATTTTATATTTAGTCATTAGTTGTTGACCATTTTGTTTTTAATTTATCTATAATTCTATATAATCTCATTTTGGCATTAGCTTCACTAATTTTGTAAAAATCGGCAATCTCTTTAAAAGAATATTTAAAAAAGAAACGCATTTCTATGATTTCACTTTCATTTGGTTTTAACTTTTCTAAAATCAATAAAAGTTGTTCTTGATTGTCTATCGATTCAGTATTTACAATTTCCACCTCTCCCATTAAGTTAATGATGTGTGTCTCTTTAATTTCAACAAAGCCATTTTTTTTCTGTTTTCTAAAGTGTAAATTTACTTCATTTGAAGCAATCCGATATAGCCAAGCTGAAAAAGGAAATCCTCTATCTTCATATTTAGGCAAATTCATCATAGCCTTCAGCATAGCGGTTTGGCAAATATCTCCAGCATCATCCATTGAATGGACTTTTTTAAATATAAAGTAGAAGATTTGCTCCCAATATTTATTGTAAAGCAACGAAAATTGATTTTTATCGTTTTTAGCTTTAGCTATAAATAGTAAATCTTGCTGATATGATTGTTTTGTTTTATCCAAAGTTATGGGTTGGTTTGCTAAGATAACACATCATTTTAAAAAAGTAACAAAAATAAACCCCATACCAATAATTGATATGGGGTTTTGAATTAAATTCATTGTGCTACACAAATAGCATATGTGTATCAGGGCCTTCACACCTGCCGTAGAAATCACCTATAGTCAATATACCATCTAAGTCATCAATTAAATCTTTTTCACTTAAGTGAAACATATCAATAGCTAATTTACACCCCCAAAGTTTTACGCCGGAGTCAGAAAGTATTTCTAAAAATTCACCAATTGGAGGCATGTCTAGTTTTTCCATTTCTTTTTTCATCATTTTTGTAGCTAGGGCTTCCATTCCTGGCAGTCCACCCAACATTGTTGGCATCTTCATTGCCGGGTTTCCGACTGTAGCGACATGAAGGCGGTCTAGTTTTTTCTTATTAATGGCTTCTAGTCCAAAAAAAGTAAAAAATATTTCAGCCTCAATACCCTCCATTCTTGCTCCATTAGCCATTATGAATGCGGCATATACATTTTCTATTGATGCTTTTGAAAGAATAAAAAGCATTTTTTTTACGTTAGTTTTAGGCATAATCTTTTATTAAATACAACTTTTTGGTTTAGGAATTCCTGCAATTTTTGTAGAAACCTTTAGCGGTCCTCCTGGAAACAGAGCGTAAAACTCTTTAATATTGATTATCCCACTTTTTTTTATTCCTCTTATTGATAATGCTTCTTCTTTTACATGCTTATCTTGTAAATACTCAACAACTTCCCAATGCCTATCGGTCATTGTTATTTCATTCTCAGTTGCTATTACATTTCCAATTTCTTTATTCCATTGAGAGAAGTTAGTTAAGTATCCTTCTTCATTTAAATCTACACTTTCCATTTAATTTATTTTTTAGTTAGTTATTAGTTATCAAAATTTTTTCCTTTTTCACTCATTTTTGCAGATACAAAAGGAATATGTGTCCCTTTAATTAGCATGTTCCAGTATATCCATCTGAAAGCAAGTTTGCCCATGTGGTTCATTCTAGTCTCTTTAAGTAATTTTAATGGACCAATTCCTGGGAAAGGAAATGAACCTTCTACTGGTTCGTGTGTGTAATTGAAGTCTATTAATAGTGCTTTACCATTTCCAGTTTCAATAAAACAATTGGCATGTCCATCAAATTCTTCTTTTAGCGGTTTACCGTCAATATATCTCAATATGTTTTCTTCTAATATTTCAGCTTCAAAATGGGCAACAGACCCAGCTTTTGATGCTGGTAAGTTTGATGCATCACCAATTACAAAAATATTTTCATAATCTTTTGACTGTAAGGAAGCTTTGTTAGTAGGTACAAAATTCATGTCATCACCTAATCCAGAATGCTCAATTACTTCATCCCCTAAATTGGTCGGTACAGTTACTAATAGATCATATTCCACTTCTCGACCAGAGTAACACGTGATTTTTTTATTTTCATTGTCAACCTTTTCTATATTGAAATCAACTACTTGTTTAATTCTTTTTTCTTCCAATAGATAATCTAATGTTTCTGTAGCTTTCGGTTTTGTAAATGCACCTTCTAAAGGGGTTACGTAAGTGATTTCAACCTTTTCTCTCATTCCTTTATTTTTAAAGAAAGAGTCTGCTAGGAATGCAAATTCTAATGGTGCAACTGGACATTTAATTGGCATTTCTGTTATGTGTACTACTAACTTCCCACCTTCCCAGTTTCTCAATTTATTTCTTAATGCTTTAGCACCATCATAGGTGTAAAAGTCAAATATATCTTTATACCAACCTTTACCGTCCATTCCTTCTGTTTCTCCAGGGAATGTTTTTGTACCAGTAGCAATAATCAAAATGTCATAAGAAAGTGTTTCATCTTCAAGAATTACTTCATTTTTATCAGCTACAATTTTTTTTATTTTCTTTAGTATATAATTTACACCTCTAGGAATAAATTTTTCACCTTTCTTTTTAAGGTCCTTTGTTTTGTATAAGTCAAAAGGTAAGAATAAAAAACCTGGTTGATAATAGTGTGTTTTATATTGATCAACAACAGTAATTTCCCAATCTTCTCGGGGTAGTTTTTTTATCATATGATTTGCCATCATTGTACCAGCAGTGCCTGCTCCTAATATTAATAACTTTTTCATATTTCATCATTTGGTGTGTAACAAATTTAAGCCTGATACTGTCAGAATTAATTGACTAGGGTCAATTTAGGGTGTGATAAAGTGCATACCTAAATATGTTTAAAATCATTAAATCACAAGGTGAATTATTTGCGTTATGTAATTGATTTATTGTGGACATCAGTGCGGTTATCATAAATTGGGCTAGGTAATTTACTACTATAATTTCTTTAGTTTAAACAAATCTATTACTTAAGATTTACGATTCAATTTACAAAATATGTTTGAGTTTTACTAATCGCATTTTTAATTTCTGTTGTTTCTTTCTATAGCACAAGGGGGTACTCAAAACAAAACTATATATTTGCATTAAAAATAATTATCAAAATTAAATCTACATATCTTGTTAGTACTATTGAAACAGAAGTTAGGTTTAGCAGATATTGTGAGCTAAACATTATTGAAATTCCAAGTAAAAAAGGTGTGAAAAAAGCTATTTCTAAAGGGGAGTTACAATTAAATAATGAGAAAGTAGAAGGTGGAAGATGGTTGAAAAAAGGGGATGTTATAACATTTGTTGATTTAGAATTAACGCCACCAAAATCATATCACTTAAAATTGGATATTATTTTTGAAGATGAAGATTTGGCTGTTATTTTTAAACCAGCAGGTATCAGTGTGAGCGGTAATCAATTTAAAACGATTCAAAATGCCTTAATGTTCAATATTACACCTTCTGCGAATATAGATGTGTTAAATTGGCCGTTACCTGTTCATAGGTTAGACAATCAAACGTCAGGGTTGTTGTTAATTGCAAAATCAAAAATGGCAAGGATGAAGTTAGGGCAGGCTTTCGAGACTAAAGGGGGTGTTTCAAAAACCTATCAGGCGGTAGTTATTGGCAAAATTGATGCGGAAGGAGAGATGTCAACTGATGTGGATGGAAAGCAATCCTTGTCTACTTATAAACGTTTAAGGGTGGTCAAATCTTTAAAGAATGAACATTTATCATTGATTGAATTATCACCAAAAACAGGCCGTACACATCAATTAAGAATTCATTGTGCGACTATTGGATATCCAATTTTGGGAGATAAGTTATATGGAGTAGAGGGGATGATTTTAAAAAATAAAGGCTTATTTTTATGCGCCACAGGAATTTCGTTTTTACATCCAATTACGAATAAAAAGCTAACTTTTGATGTGAAAACACCCTACAAATTCTTAAAAAGACTAGAAAATGAAGCTGAAAGATTTCAAAACTATTCAGCGAAATTTTGATCAAAAAAAAGCAGATATAATTGAATATATCTGCTTTTAATTATAATAATAGTTTATTTATTCTCGTTAATGATTTGAATATTACCTTGCCCTTGGTATTCTAATTCATTACTGTATTTTACAGTGTAAATGTAAAAATAAGTACCATCAACACAGGGTGAATTAGTATTCATGTTTTTGCCATTCCACATATCCGTAATGTCGTAAAACTCAAAGACTTGGTTTCCCCATGAGTTAAATACTTGACAAGAGAATTGAGTAACACCTTTACCAGTGAAATAGTATTCGTCATTTTGACCATCTGTTCCTGGTGTAAATACATTTGGCGTTAATAAATTAGGTACATCATGTACAATAAGTTGCTGGCAAGCCGTATCAATACATCCATTCATGTTTTCAATTACAATTAAACATACTTCATATTCACCTTCGCTTAGGTATTGTTTTGTTACTAATTCAGTAATATCATCAAAAGACGTATCAATTTCAGTTGGTGTTTGATCCACTAATCCAAAAGTCCAAATAAAATTGGTGTCAACTGAAGGATCATTTCCATAAGGCAAGGCTTGATTAGCAAAGTTATAATTTGAAGATTGATTAATTAATACAATGTCAATTATTGCAGTCCCTTCATTAGGAGAGTTTAGAGGAGGGTAATTTGTAGTTAAAGTCATGTTAAATAGCGCTTTTGGACTTAAAGAGTCTAAATAAATCATATCAGTAATAACACAACCTAAATCATTTGTAGCTGTTATTATATAATATCCAGGGTTTTTGTTACCCCAAGTTGAAGCTGTAGTAGTTTGAGAAGTTTGATTTTCTTCCCACAAGTAAGTAAAATTAGTTCCTGCACCGTTTCCGTTACTACCTCCACTTGCAGCGGCATATACTTGACCACTTCCATTATCAAAAGGGACTTGATTTCTACAAACTGCAGGTTCGAAATCAAGTTGACTAAAATAGATTGAATCTGGATATTCGATATCAAAATCAAAGAATTTTATACAATTTCTTTCATCTGTTAATTTTAATATATAATTACCTTCACCAATGTAGCTGTTTTCATTTGCATTGTAACCGTTTCCATTGTGTGGTGAAGGGTTCCATTCATAATAAATACTGTCAAAATCTGTAGGGAATTGATAATTTAAAACGGTGTCAATTGTAATACTTCCAGATTCGACACCGTAACAATCAGGGTTTGTTATGGTGAAGTTAATATCAATTTCATCAGGATTATCTAAAGTAACTGATTCTGTATTGGTACATCCATAGTCATCAATAACTACAACTGAATACGTATCAGTTACTAAATTATTAATCGTTAAGTCAGAGTTGTTTGAGTTTAATACAGTGTTTGCAGAATTTGAAATTGTGATTGTTCCATTTCCCATAGTTATGTCATTTCCACCTGTAATTATAGCCGTTAAACTTCCGTCAGCTAAATCAAAGCAAGAAGGGGGATTGTATGAACTCAAATCAATTATTAGTTCTTCTGGTTCTAAAATTTCAAATATATGAGACCATGAACATCCAGCTTGATCAGTTGCAGTGACGATCCAGTCACCTCCATTTAATGTGTTTACAGCATCTTGTCCATTCACGTTAATTGAGTTTGGTCCTATAGATGTATTATCGGTGGTATTAAGCCATATGACATCATATGGTGCTGTAATTCCCCCTTGAATATTATTAAAAGCTGCAGCTCCATCTCCGTCACCAAAACAATTAATATGATTCAAACTTGCATCTAACCAGTCAGCTGTGACAGCAACAGCTGCGTCTAAAGGAACGGTAATTATTGAATCGGATGTACAACCATTATCACCAATAATAGTTAATAAGTAACTTTGTCCACCTGCTAAATTAGTGAAGTCACCATTGTTTTGTGCGGGTAAAGTTCCTAATGTATAGGTCCAAGCCGGATTGTTTGGTAGAATCGATATTGAGCCTAATACAGGTGTTCCACCTTGTGATGGACAGTTTTGTGCGGGCGTAATGGCAATACTTGAGATGTCGGCGTTTCCAAGTTCAACTTTTACTGAATCAATTTCATTATTGAAACAAGCGTCTGAAAAGTTTAAGTAATACCAAGTTATAGTTGTTGGGTTAACAGTAAGTGTGTTAGTGATGTCAGTAGGGCCACCAGGAGTCCATTGGTAACTGATTGCACCTGTAGCGTTTGTTGGACTAGCAACTATTGTTGCATCTTCTCCAGGGCAAATAACAAATAAATCTTGATTAAATGTTACGGTTGGAGGAGTAGCAGGAATTGGTTGTGACCAGGCTGCAGTTATTATGTTTTGAGTAAATTCACATTCTAATACTGGGTTTCCTTGAAGTGCTAAATCGTCAATTGGCCATGTATTTGGAATTTGATTTCCGGGAGTACCACTGTAACTTCCATCATCATTTAATACTATTGTAATATCACCAGCGGTTACATCACCTAAAGATGCAATATCAACTCCAAATGTATAGTTGTCACATTGCCCTTGATCTATAAATATATTGTAGTTTTGTGTTTGTAAATAGATCGCATTTGGATTTGTTGTTGGATCTCCATTATAAAATGAAATGGGCACTGATTGATTTAAATCAGCTCCTCCAGAGTTACAGATTTCCATATCAAACCAAACACTATCACACCCTGTGAAAATAGAAGAGTTTTGATCAAAAGAACTGTATACTAAATTAATTTTTGAACCTAAAAATGTAGTTTGAATAATACGTTCGTATGCAATAATATCATTTGTTAAATGAATTCTTAAGGTATTTGCGCCTATTAATTCAAAGTCTATTCTTTCATTACTGTTTGGTAATTGCCCATAAACTGGTGAGGCGTTAATGTTTCCTTGTCCAAATGTTACGTTTTGCCAAGCATAAATTTGTTGCTGCGTAGCAGTTGTTAAGGTTGCATAGTAGCCTGTACTTTGGTTCAGATCAAGATTGATTTCTGAAAAGGCATACATTTGATTATCATTTGTAATACTTGAACTTGATGTAGTTGGTCCTACAAGGTTTAAATTACTGTAACACCCATTTCCTCTCATTTCAACATAAGCTCGTTTTGAACCAGATGGTATGGTAAAATCAACAAAACCAGAAACACCTGAGCTTGAGTAACCAATGTCATAAGGTGAACTGTATGCATTTTGTGTAATGAAGAATGAAGACGAATACGGTTGGTCTGAATATTTTAAAAACTCGACATAATACATTTCATTCCAATCATCTCCAAACACATTAGACCTTGTAATTGTAATTTGATCTCCAATCACTTGAATAGTCATGTCACTCACTGTAATTTGATTTGGGGGTAGGATATTACCTGCAAAGTCTCCGTCTATAGATGAGTTTCCAACTACAGTTAAGCCAGAAGTAAGGTCATAATCGCTAAATGTTAATGATGTATTCATTGAAGGGATATTACCTCCATTCACAGTCATTATTCCTGAGGCTGTCATTGTGTTTAAATCGCAAACAATATATTTTATTACTAAAGATTCTTCACGTGTATCGTTTACCATGATACCGTTTGTTCCGTATCTATTTTGATTAATCCCAAACCCTCTAATAATTACATAATTTGGATTATCAGGAGCTGGTAACATATCGATTGTTTGGGCATATGTTCCTGTACCCATATAAACAGGATATTGGGTAGGGTCTTGTCCATCAATTCTTGTTAAAGATTGTGTCGCTGAGTTACCATAGTTTAAAGTGAAATATGAAATATCAACATCTGGTCTACTACATCCAACGACAAGGTTTGTTCCAACTTGGTTAAAAGAGAATTCAAAATCTGTTAATTCTCCAAAGTCATGACCAACAGTTGTATAAGTATCTGTCATTGATGTGCTTAAGTCTTCATCAACCCAAGAAAAGCGTCTTGAATCATGATTGTTTGCCATATATTCAACCCATCCAGAAGACGTTTGCGTAGTTATGTCTATTTCAACTCGTCCCCAAACAATGCGTTCTTCACCATAATTCACATCATTGATTGCCGTTTGGTTTACAACAGCTCCTTGTTGGTAAACGCCTTGAATAACTAATGTAATTCTTTCTGAACCTGTTGTTATTGGTATTTGCGTGTCTGTAATTTGATTTGCTATTTTATATCCTGTTTCTGTTCCTATTATATCAGGATAATATCCAATAGGTAAACAACCTCCTGGAACTCCAAAAGCAGGACAATTAGGGTCAGAAAGACAATCAGGGTCAAGGCAATCAATTAAGCCATCTCCATCATCATCAATTCCATTACTACAATTTTCTTGTGAAAATAGCGCGGATGCACTGAATAAAAAGAAAATAAATACAATAAGTTTTCCTTTTGAAAGTAAATTATTCAATTTCATATATTAGGGTTTATGTGTTAAAAGACTTAATTACAAGTTGTTTAGCTGTCTAATATAATGAAAAAATTGCATAGGTTAGTTTAGCTAATCTTTAATTGATACTTTGATAAGAGGCCTGATAAGTTTTCTTTTGAAAATTTAGCTCCTCTTATTCCATTGTTTTCAGGGTCTATGCGGAAGTTTAATGCCGTTGTGAAGTCTACTTTTATTAAAGTTGATCTGTCAAAAATAGCACGTTTTAAGTCACAACTGTTAAAATTTGATTCAGTTAAATCTGATTCAGTAAAGTCAGCTTCATTTAAACTACAATTTGTGAAGGTTCTTTGTTTGAATTTTAATCGACAAAATGAAGTAAGGTTCATTAAACATGATTCAAAGGTCATGTTTAATAAAAATGGATTAGACTCGCTAAAATCAATTCCAAGTAATTTACAATTCGTAAACTGAACTGTTTTAAATGCTGTGTTTAGTACTTTAACTAAACTTAAATTACAATCAACAAATTCACAATCAATAAACGTATAGTTTGTCAAATTTTTATTTTCAAAGTTACAAGATTTGAATGTGCAGTTATCGTATTCGTCTAATTTTAGTGGGGTAGATGCGAAGTCTAATTTTTCAAATGTTTGATTGTCAATCATGGATTTTGTTTGTTGACAAAGATATTAATTCCATTCCAAAACTTTTCACTTTCCATGAGTTGTAAATTATTATGTCCGCCTTTTTCAATTGTAATTAATTGTTTTTGACCTTTAAACTTTTCAAATAACTTTATACCCATTTCTGGTGGTGTAACTTTATCAAGAGTTCCTACAATAATTAATAGTTTCGATTTTAATTTCTTAACTTTTTGTAAAGAATTAAAAACATTTTTCACTAAAAAGCTAACGCGTTTAAATCCCATAGTTTTAGCCATTTCTTTAGCATTTGAAATAGGAGTGATTAGAACAATACCTTTAAATGTTCTATTTTGAGAAATATGAGTAGCCACAGTAGTTCCTAAAGATCTTCCAAAAATAAAAATGTTTTTGTTGTCATAATTTAATATGTTATTCGCGTAGTTTAGAGCGGTTTCTCCATCCAGATAAATACCTCTTTCACTTGGTGAACCTGTACTTTTTGAAAAACCTCTATAGCTTATTAATAGTACATTGGGACCAAGTTTGTAAAAGTCGTCTGCATGATCAAATCTATTATGACTAAACATATTACCCGTATTACCATGAAAATAGATTATCAAATCATCTGATTTAAGATTTGAATGTTCAAAATATATAGCTTGTAAATTTTCGTTATCTGGTGTTTTAATCCATTTCTCTGATGCATAATTAGGCCATTCTGCAAAAGGAATTCTGAATTTGTTATGCGGAAAAAATGAAAATTTATTTACAATTAAATTTATAATAGAGTTCATGTGTAATAATATACAACTTTTTATCTAGAAATTAAAGTTTGGAAGTGCATTATTTTCTCTACTCTCCATATAAGACTGTAAAATAATTGTTGCTGAAATTTCATCAACCAAAGCTTTGTTTCTTCTTTGCATTTTCTTTAAACCGCTATCAATCATGGTTTGCTTAGCAATTTTTGAGGTGAAGCGTTCATCTATTAATTGAATTTTATATTTAGGAAACGATTTTTCTAATTTTTCCTTTAGCTGAATAACTGGTAAGGTATTGTGAGTCGGGTCATTGTTTAAGCGTTTTGGGAAACCTAAAATTATTTCATCTATTTCATTTTCAGCTAAGTGTTTGAATAAAAAAGGGAATAGTTGTTTAGAGTCTACTGTAGTTAAACCAGTAGCAATAATTTGTAAATCATCTGTGGTAGCAATTCCAGTTCTTTTTTTACCGTAATCTAAAGCAAGTAGTTTTCCCATAAGTCAAATGTAAGTTTTTTTGATTAATAATACATTGTGTTTCTTGTAAACCTTGACATCAAGCTCTCTAAAATATAATTTAAAGAAACATGTACAGTATTGGTTGAAAAAGGTGCTAAATAGCTATAGTTCCCCTTTTTCTAGTAAATTGATTTTGAACTACTCTGTCTAAAAATAATTTAGAGTTAGTGCATTCAAAATCTAATGTTTTAGGTAGTTCTGTAAATAATGGTATGCCAGCACCTAGTAAAGTCGGAATACGGGTAATTGTCATTTCGTCAATTAAATCTTCCTTTAAAAAGCTTTGAATCGTTTTACCTCCGTCAATATATAGTTGGTAATGTCCTTTTTTATGAATTTTGGTTAGAATTTCGTTTAAAGAACCATTAATAACCTCCGCTTTTCCTTCATACGCCTTTGGGACATTTTTTAAGCTATTACTTAGAACAAAAACAGGTTTAGTATAAGGCCAATCTATGTCAAATCCACAAACAATTTCAAAAGTGGTTCTACCCATTATAAGAGCATCAATTTGTGACATAAATTCTGTGTAGCCCATATCATTTTGATCAGGATTTGGAATGGAGTGTAACCAATCAATCCCTCCATCTTTATCTGCAATGTAACCGTCTAAACTTGTGGCAATAAATACTTTGTTTTTTGTGTCCATTAGTTGAATTATTAATGATTTAGTCTAAAGTAATTATTAATAATAAATTCTACAAATGTTCTCTATTGTTTTTTTTGTCTGCTTGTAGTAACCACCTAGCTATTGCCGTGTAGTTCGTAATTAGTAAAAAACCCAAAATTAAACTTATTACAGAATATATATATTCAGAATAATCTACTTTGTCGTACATAAACGATTCAAGTAGTCCATCTGTTCCTTTTTTTGAAGTCAGCAATTCTTTCAATGCAAAATAACTTTGCTTTAAAAAGGAAGGTAGATTGTTGATAATAAAAAGTCCACTGATGATTATTATTGCTAGCCTTAATAAATTAATTTCTTTTAAATTTCCAATTTCAATTCTGTCTTCAGTAAAGTTTTTGTCTAGTTTTAACCAATCAATAATTTTATCAGCACCATTAATTATTGACACTAATATTAAAGTTGTAACCGTAACTGTTCCTATAAATGCGATAATAGCAAGTAGATTGAAATCATACAAAATAGCACCTATATAGGTTGGGAATATAGAAAAAGCCGCTGTAACAGCTGAGTAGAGTCCGAATATTTTTATTAGAACTCTGAAAAAGTCACGTTTTGTCATAGGCCGTTTTATATGTTTAATTTGCTCCAATATAAAAAATATGCAATTGTCTATTCATTTTGGCTATTACATTTTTTGGTTTACGCTTAAAGGGTATAGAATTTAGTGTTCTAGAATAATAAGGGAATGGCTTTCTAAGTTGAAAAAACAGCTCATTCTTAATAATCAATGCCCCAAAAGTCATATTCGTTCCACCACTATATTTTGTACGCTTTTCAAGTCCATCTTTTCCTTCTACAATGTAATAACCGTCAAAATATTTAGCGGTGTCTTGCTCTATTATTCCAAATTCGGCAGTTAAAAAAGGTGTGTTGTTAAATATAATGGTGGAGTCATATTGTAAGTTAGTATTAAGAAACTCGACTTTGTCAAACTGTTTATCTAAAACTTCTTGAGAATAGTCACTATAAAAAAAGTAAGTGGGACAAAAGTCAAAATTAGTTTTAAAACCATTAATTATTTTCTTATTATAGGCTGCTTGTTGAGCTTCTATTTTATCCGCTTGTTCGTTATTTCCAAATTTTCTTAATATAGCAATAGAGTTTTTCTTTGTTTTTAACTTAACAAGAAGTGCTCCATCATGCATTTGGATTATTTGCTGATTAGCTAATTCTTTTAATTGCTTTTTCGAAAGTGCGCTATTCTTTTTATTATTACTCTGAGCGAGACCAATTGTTGAGATGAGGAGTATTAGTAAACTAAGTATAATTTTGTTCATTGTTGTTTTTTATAAATCTAAAAGAAATAGTTGTTTTAGCAAGTGTAGATTGTTACACTAATAAGTGTGTTTCATAGGTCATAACAAAGATAGTTATTAAAAAAAGATACACGTTATTTTAATGTAGGCAAATAAAATATGTGCTTTGATTACTGTTGTCGTGATGCTATTGATTACTTTCTTACAAGCGTAGTGGTACTAATGTTCTTGGTGAAGTGGTTTTAATAAATCTAAAACTGTTTTAACTGGGCTAAAACAGTCAGGGTGTATTTCGTAAAACAAAGTCAACCAATTGTACATACTGCCGTTCCATAAACCAGGGTTTTCAATATACTTTATTTTTTGCCCATTCTGAGTTTTATTTACAATAAAGTATAAATCATTATTTACAAAGTCTAACAAATTAAATTTAGTGTTTTGGTACGTGTTTACGCTACAAACGATATCAACAGGGTTAAAATGTGTAGCATGAAGCATAATTGATAATTGACTTGAATCGAATTGAGCTTTTTCAATAATTTGTTTACTTAAATTACCATTTTTATCTTTGGTCCAAAATGGACCACCACCAGCTTGACCTTCATTTTTAACCATGCCACATACACGTATCGGACGGTTAAAATAGTTGATCAACCAATCTTTATTTTGTAAGTTAATTGGTGAAATGGATAAATTATAAGTCGTATTTAAATCCTCAGCTAATTTTTGCCAATTGCTATTGTTAGTTGCATTTAAAAAGTAAAATACATCATTCTGAAACCTAAGTAAAATTCCACCCAAAGCTTTTTTAGTAGACAAGGCAGTATTTGCTTTATTGTAATGCTGTATGTTGTCAATGTTTTTAATGAAAACTAAATCAGAATTAATCATGTTTAAGTTATGAATTAAGGCACCATGTCCTGATGGACGGACAATTGACTTGTTATTTTCTTTTGCTATTTCATTGGTTGAAGTAAATGCTGTAGAGTGGGTATTTGGGTTTTGCTCTGAGTAAGTAGACGAAAAATCAATTCCAGTAATTTCTTTTAAAATTTGAATAGAATGATTTATTTCAGTTTTATATTCTTCATTAATTGTAAAATGAAAATCTGCTTTTTCACCAGCTATTTTTGAACCTTGTAAAATGTGTTCTTGAAAGGGGTTAATAATAAATTTTCCGTACAAATGAAATGGAATTAACCCTTTGGGCAAGTCGCCAAAATTTAAACCATCTTCAAATAAAATATAGTTGACTAACTCTTCAATGTCAATTTGACCAATCTTTAAATTATCTTTAAAAGATTGAGGTAATTTGTTGTAAAAAGAAAAGTTTTCTATGTTACTTAATAGTTGTTCTATAAATTCAATTGTACCAGGTTCTGAGTTGTTTTTGTTTTGAATAAAGTCATACAGGTCACTAAACATACGTGATCCAGAACCTGACGCAGGGATAAAAAAAGTTATTGTTTTATTGTTTTTTATCCTTTCGAAAAAGTTAATGTATTTAGCAGTAGCTTGGGCATCAATTTGATTTATGCCATCATTAACTCTACAAGGTTTAACCACATTTATAGACGGGTTTCCTTTTAAAATTTTACTAAATTGACTGTCAATATTATTTTCTAAGTTCATAACTCCCTTTAATTACGAAAATAAGGTGTTTTTGTTGCTGTTTGAGTCAATTATTTTAATTTTGTTTTATAATGATAAAATCTTATCTAAAGTATTACTTAAAAAGTAGAGCTATTTCCAACGTTAAACATCCATTTGTTAATGGCTTGAATGATTCTATTTTTTCAAAATTAAAAACAGTTGAAGATACTGCCATTCAAACTTATGTTAAGTCTTTAAAAAATAACAATAGTGCGTTGTGTGTTACTGATTTGGGGGCAGGTTCTAAAAAAACAAATGCTAAAGTAAGACGAATAAGCTCAATCGCGAAAAATGCAGCAGTATCACAACCATTTGGTCGTCTGTTAGCTGAGTTGGTTCGGGAGTATAAGTGTGAAACTATTATTGAGTTAGGCACGTCATTAGGGGTGGGGACATCTTATTTAGCAGCAAAGTCATCAACAACTGTTTATACAATTGAAGGGTGTCCAAATATAAGTGAATTTGCACAAAATGAATTAAGACAATTTTCAAACATTAATTTTTTTGTGGGTGAGTTTTCAAGTCAACTCAATACTGTTTTAAAATTATCAGGACCACCAGATTTGGTGTATATTGATGGCAATCATACTTACAAAGCTACCATGGACTATTTTAACTTTTTTCTTAAATACGCTCATCCTAAAACTATATTGGTTTTTGATGACATTCATTGGAGCAGTGGTATGGAAAAAGCATGGTCTGAAATAATTGAAGCTAAAGAAGTGTCTGTTAGTATAGATTTGTTTAGAATGGGAATAGTGTTTTTAGATAAAAGTCTTGCTGAAAATCAGTTTATACTACGATTTTAATATACTATAAATAAAAAAGGTGCAACATTAATGTTGCACCTTTTTTATTTATTAAACCTTATATTTTTATTTGTTTATTATCTTTAATATTTGTGATTTATCATCAACAATTATAGTTAAGAAATAGATGCCAGAATTGTTTTGATTCAAATTAACTATTTCATTATCAAAAGCATTTCCTTTTCGAATTATTCTTCCACTGACATCAGATATAAAATATTCAAAATTTAAATTAGGAACATCTATTCTAAACTCATCAATAATTGGATTTGGATATACATTTACGTTTGATAAACTACTTTCATTAACACCTAAACAAGACTCAATTTCAATTGATTCATTTGCCGAATTTCTGCATGAGTTTCCATCAATTATTGTATAACTAATATTAAAGGTTCCAATTCCAGAAATGGCAGGGTTAAATACCTCTCCACTAACTCCTGCTCCTGAAAATGTGCCACCTAAAGGTATTGCAGTTAGATTTACACTCTCCGCTGCATCTGCACAAACGTTATCAACCAAGTTAAATGTGGCTGTTGGTAACGGATTTACTGTAATATTACTTGTTGTATTTGATTGATTAGAATTTATATTTAATGTAGCAGTAATTACTCCGTCAGATGAGTAAGTCACTACGTGAGGGCCTACAGTATTAGCGGTGGAAGGAGTCGCGTTGGCTCCAAAACTCCATGAATATGAAGTGGCACCGCTTGAGGTACTCGTAAATATAATTGGTTGATTGACACAAGCTGAAACAGTTGATGTTGTATAATCTGCATTTACAACAAGAACTGAAGCATGTGTGTTAGATTCCCAAATACCTCTACCATAGGTTCCAACTCTAATTTTATCGTTAGTTTCATTGATTTCAATATCGGTTACCTTTACGTTTGGTAAGTTAGCTAAGAAAGGAATAAAGTCTGTATGTGTTGCATCTTTATAATATACACCAATGTCCATACCAACATATATAGCGTCTGTTTCAGAAGACGTTCCATCTAATTTAACAATGTTACATGGTAAGTTTGGTAAAGTACCAGTAATATTTACCCAAGTAGCTCCACCGTCTATTGATTTAGCAACTTTTGCACCAGCTGACATACCACCAAAACTCACCCAAACTTTATTTGGATCTTCTGGGTGAACTTCTATTGAAGTTATATCATTATGGCTACTATTAATTGATGTTAAATTATTAGTAACTATAGTAACAGTGCTCCCATTGTCAGTTGTTTTATAAATTTTTTGATCTACTGTACAATACATCACTTGCGAATTTGAAGGTGCGACTTCTAAGCAATTTAAATTTCCGGGGAAATCAAATGTAGTTAGCGCAGTCCATCCCCCATTATATTGATAAATTTTATCATAACCAGCAATAATTCGGTTTAAACCAATATCATATACCATTGGTGTCACCCAATTTCCATTAACATCATTTGGTCTTCCAATATGTGTGCTTGTTTGACCTCCATCAGTAGTTTTATATAGTCCTCCAAATTGAATCATTCCATAAGCTTCTATAGGGTTTACTGGGTTTATAACGTTTTCCATCCCGTCAGCACCCAGCCATACTTTCCAATTTGTTCCAGCTCGGTAGTAGTTACCATTATCTTGTAATCCACCCGTAAGTGTATTTGGATTACTTTCAACTCCCGAGACTCTATAAAACTGGCCAATTTGTAATCCACTTGATAAATCAGAAAAAGTAACACCGTCATTAGTTGATTTATAAACGCCTCCATCAGAGCCACAATATAAGTTACCGTTATAATAACGTAAAAAATGTATGTCAGCATGAGTGTAAGATTGACCTGAAGGATTTGACCAGCTATTAATAGCTTCTAATGATTCACCTCCGTCCGTTGATTTCCAAACGTTCAGTACACCAGTAAAAATAACATTTTTATCCGTAGGGGATGCCCCAATAGCCATATCATACCAAGACTGATCACCTTCAAAACAATCCGTTGTAGTATTCATTGCCGAAAAATTGACTCCTGAATTTGTTGATCTGTAAACTCCCTTATATCCACCGGCTCCATTAGCAATTAAAGCATAAACATATGAGTCGTCAGCGGGCGTAACAGCCAACGCGATTCTTGACATGCCTGTAGGAATTCCTAATGCTGATGACCAATTTAATCCAGCATTAGAAGAGTATTTAACTCGACTTTGATTTGAGGCATAAATAACTTGGCTATTGCCCGGTTTAAATTCAATATCACGATAATTTCCATTTAAAATTTTTGTCCAATTAGCTCCTCCGTTGGAAGTTTTGTAGATACCAGAGTTTCGTGAAGCTACGTAAACAATGTCCGCATCAACAGGGTCTACCAAGATATCCGCTAATTGCCCAGGAACGATTGTTGTACTCCCAACAATTGTCCAACTTGCGCCACCATCTGTAGATTTAATTACCCCAATACTCTGCGTATCTCCGCCATCTGCATCACCTGTAGCTAGGTATATAATTTGGCTATTTGTTTTTGCAACTCCAATTGCTGAAATTCCAATTGCTGATAAGTTATCAGACAAAGGCATCCATGTTGCTCCACTATTAGTAGATTTCCACGCTCCACCACCAGGTGTACCAATATACAGTGTAGATACTAAATTTGGATCTTCAACAACACAATTAACTCGTCCTGAACCAGGACTCCATGATCCCGTTGATGTATAATTTGTAGGTCCAAGAGGTGTCCAATTTCCAGCGTCTTGACTTCTTGTCAGGTGAGCACTTTTATAGGTGTTATATGATTCTAATTCAGTTGAATAATCAGGGAAACTACCGTCAGGCATAAGTCTTGTACTCCAGAAATGTTCCCATCTTTTAAATTGTTTCCATCCATGCCCCCTTGTGTAGTCGTAACCATCCCAATCTGTGTAAAATTGATCCTGAACCTCCTTAAACGTATGTTCTCCAGACATCATTTTATTTACCCACTCAGTGCCTTGTGCGTTCAAATTTGTGATAAATAGTACCAGTAAAAATAGTAAGCTAATTTTCAATATTTTCATTATTCGAATTTTAAGATGATAGAGTTGTATAAGCCATGAGAAACTTCATTTCAACACTGAGCTTAAATTATAACGTAAACTTATTCTACAAATATATAAATAAATTCAATGGGAATTATGCAATAGTATATCTTGTATTGTAATCTTATGAAAGGCTAAATACAAGAAAATGCACTATGAGTTCCGGTTGTTTTTTAAGAATTTAATATGTATTTGTAGAATAAATAATTGAATAAAAGTTTTATTTAAGCTTTAAAACTCAATCACCATTTTTAAATTCATTCTCCTACCTGTTAATCGATTTGGGATGGCATAATAATTTCCAGAAATATCTTGGAGCCATTGATATGATATGGTGTTACTTATATCCATCAAATTAAAGACATTAAAACTGAATGATAGTCTTTCAATATTTTTGAGAACTTTTTTCTCTTTAAATTTCGAATGATTACTGTCATTTATCACATCATAAATAAAGCCTAAATCTGTTCTGAAATACGATTTTGTTCGTAATACGTCCTTATATCTTTCATAGGTTGGCGGTCCAAAAGGAAGAGGTGTTCCAAATAATACATTAATGGACATTTTAAAATTTTCAAATTTTGGCATTTGATCTTGAAAAAACACAGAGAAAGTTAACATTTGCTCACTTGGACGTGGAATGTAACCAGGATATTTTGTGATTGAGTCTACAGCAATATCAGTACTAGAAGGAATAATAGTGTCTCCAGTTGCGTTCAAATAAATATTGTATGAATCATCTAAAATGTCTTCTTTAGATTGTAAAAAACCAATTTTAAAGAATGATTCAACTCCTTTAATAAACTCACCGTTAATTTTAGCATCTAAGCCATAAGCGAATGCTTTTGAATTATTTTTAGCGTAATATCTTATTCTTACGTTGTCAATTTCATAAGGATTTACATCCCATAAGTATTTATAATATCCCTCAGCTAAAAATTTAAATGGACGTCCCCACATTTTAAAGAAAACTTCAGCGCCAATAACATTATGCCAACTTTTTTGTGCAACAACATCAGAATTAATATTTCCGTTTAAATTCCGCATGGAACGGTAAAGTGGTGGTTGATAGTAAAGTCCACTTGCAAATTTAAATTTTACATTACGTCTAGTAATTGTACTGTCTTCATTTAACAAATACATGCGCGGTGTATATGAAATACTGGCACGTGGAGTAAACCAAAAATCATTATTGTAAGTTCTAAAGCCTGTTCTTTCTCCAATAGTAAAAGATAATTTGGATGGACTGTTTTTTATGGTGTCCTTTGCATATATAAAGTACTTATTGGTGTCTACTCTTACTTTAGTCTTAAGGTTAATGGGTACATCTTTTCGCTTAATTAAATTATAAGTGTATTGAAAGTAGGATGTAATTCTTTCACTTTCTACAACATTATTTGTTTTAATTACATCTATTAATTCAATTGTGGTTGGGTTTCCGTTTGGAATAACATAGCCTGCAGAATCTAATAAATGCCATTCACTTAATTTGTCCTGAAATGATTCATGTTGAAATTTTACGCCCCATTTTAAATCTGAATAGCTATACGTGTTTTTTTGTTTATTTTTAGTAGTTTTAAAATCATACTTTCCATAATGATAGGCGTTGGCAATCCAAACATTTAAATTGTTCCTACCATGATCTAACATTCCACCAACACCTATATTAGATGTTGAATCTCCAAAGTCATCTTTTGACTGATCATTTTCTAGTTCATTAATCCAATATTCAGCTCCAATATCAAAATTTTCACTTTCGTTTGAATGAAATGAAGAGGCTACAAAATGTAAATTTAAACGTTCACTTAATCTAACTTGATAACCTAAAGCACCAGTAAAGGTTTCAAATTTTGTTTCCTCTTGGCCATCATAATACACTTTTAGTTCATAAGCTTCATTCACGGTTCCAAAGGTAGAGGTTTGAGTTTTTGGTGCAAAATGGTATTTATTAGTCGAAAAGTGGCCCAAAAAATATAATTTTTGGTATCTATTTTCAGAATCATAAGCTGTAATGTAGTTTGATATGAATTGGTAGTCAAAAAAGGTTGGGTTATAGTCACCTTTTGTAGGTAAACTATTTAATAAATAAGAATTAGCTCTATATCGTGCTCCTGTCATGAAGTTTCCTCTATTTGCTTTTCCAAAAACACCTTCAATATGTGCTTGTGCTCCCATTAAACTTAATTGTCCTGAGGCTTTAAATTTTATTGGAGTTCTGTATCTAATATCTAAAACAGACGATAATTTGTCTCCGTAATTGGCGTTAAACCCCCCAGCTGAAAAATAAATATCATCTACAAAAACAGAGTTTACAAAGCTAAGTCCTTCTTGTTGTCCTGAACGTGCTAAGAATGGACGGTAAATTTCTATTCCGTTAATGTAAATTAAATTCTCATCATAATTTCCACCTCTTACGTTATAGTTTGACGTTAATTCATTGTTAGAACTAACACCTAAACCTGCTACTTTAATAAAATCTTCAAAATTTCCAGTTCCTGAAGGTATTGTTCCAATTTTGGGTGGTTTAATTTTTTCAATTGGGCCATCAAAAGATTCCCCTTCAATAATGACCAAGTCTAGTTGTTTCTGAATTAGTTTTATAGTACCCAAATCGATAGGTGAGTTTCCTAAATGAAAACTTTTTTTAACTGATTTATGATTAATGGCACTAAATTTAGCAGTATATGGATATCCTGAAGCTAATGATAAAAAAAAATCTCCTTTTGAATTTGTGAAATATTTTTGACTTGTTCCAGTTACTTTAATTAATGCTCCAGAAATAGGTCTGCCTTTAGTGTCTGTTACTTTACCAGTAACATTTATGGTTTGCGTGTAGACTGTTGTACCAACAAGTATGAATATAATATATAAAAGTGCTTTCTTTACCACGCGCCAAAATTAGTAATAAGTTAGACTGATTAACGTATTTTATTAATTAATATTTTATAGAACTGATTTTGTAAGCAGTTTTAGTTTTTTTACTAAGGGCGAATTTTTCAGAAACCATTAGGTCAACTATCCAAATTACTTTATTATTTGATTGAATTACCAATTGCTTTTCTTTTTTGAATTTATTTATTTTTTTATTAATTAACACGTCAGAAATTAATTTAGATCCTGATTTCATCCCTAAGGGTTGAATTTTATCACCTTGCTTCCAATTTCTAACAGTTAAAGGAAATTGTAATTTCTCTAAGTCTAGATAAGCAGAATTTGAACTGAACACTATGCTTTTGATATCCTCAATTTTTTGAAATGTCAATTTTCCATTATGTACTTCAATAACATGGGTATTTGATTCTACGCGTAAATCAATTGGCTCTACTTTTTCATTTTTCGAAATTAATAACTCTTTTCGATCTTTCAATAAAGTATGCGATTCTGTTTTATAAGTTGCTCCGGTATGACTCTTAATTAATTTAATAATTTCGGAATTATTTTTCCTACTAACACCATAATCAGAGAATAATTTATACCACATGAATTCTGGAATGGTATTTATTTTTTCGATATTGAATTTATGTTTAGATATAAATGTTTTGATAAAGTCCGAGATGAATAAATCGATATCATTTAATTCAGTCATCATAGTGTTCATCTTACCAGTTAAATTCGTGCTTAACTTTTTTAAATCAGGAATGATGTGATGTCTTAATTTATTTCTTAAATAATTATCAGAGGCGTTAGATTCGTCTTCTCTGAAAGTTATATTTTGCGTTAATGCGAATTCAGTAATTTCTTCTTTTGTAAATTTTAATAATGGACGGTAGATTTGATTTTTTCCGTTTGCAATTCCAGATAACCCTTTTAATCCTGTCCCCCTTAGTGTATTAATAAAGAAGGTTTCAATTGAATCATCTAGATGATGAGCCGTTAATAAAATTGAATTTTGGTGTTGAATTAAAAATGTATTAAACCAATTATACCTTAATACTCTTGCACATTCCTGAGTATTAAGTTTTCTAACTTTTGATTCTTTGATAGTGTCAAATGAAATAGTGTGATATGGAATGTCTTTTGATATGGCATAATCAATAATAAATTGTTCATCTTTTAATGATGCCTCTTCTCGTAGATTAAAATTGCAGTGCAATAATGTATGTTCAATTTTAAAATAATGGAGTAGGTGAGATAAGACCATAGAGTCTATTCCACCGCTAATCGCAAGATAAATTTTTGATTTATCATTAAAGTCTATTTGATTATGAAACTTAGTGTACATTATAGCAAATATAGATAAAAAAACCTCAAACCAATTAAGGCTTGAGGTTAAATCATATTGTGCTTAAAAATAGGTGTTGAGCCTCAGAGATTAATCAAATGAGACATTAGAGTTAGATGATATTTCTAACATCTTTTCGTATTCGTCTGGCGTTAAATCATTATGAAAATAATTAATAGGATTTAATTTATCCCCATTTTTAATTACTTCATAATGTAAATGCGGTCCTGTAGATTTTCCTGTAGAACCAACTAAGCCAATTACTTCACCGCGATTTACAGTTTGTCCAACTTTTACTTCAAATTTACTTAAATGGGCATACCTTGTCTTATAGCCATAGCCATGATCAATGATAATGCTTTTACCGTAACCCCACATTTTTTTTTCAATAGAAACCACTTTTCCGTTACCAGAAGCGTAAACAGGAGTACCTGTGTTACATGTGAAGTCTAATCCCCAATGCATTCTTTGTGTGTGATATACAGGGTCATTACGCCAACCGTAACCACCAGCGGCTTTTTTTAAATCTTTATTAGCTACAGGTTGTATAGCAGGTATGTGTGCTAACATTTTTTCCTTTTCTTTTGCTAATTTAATCAACTCATCATGAGAAAGCGATTGAGCGTAAATCATGTTTTGTAGATTTTTTAATCTTTTCGCATTTTGAATTAATTGAGCTGAAAATTCGTGACCTTTTAGTCTGTCATAAGCTGCACTATTATCTGTTCCACCAGTCCCTAAGTTTTTAGTAAATGGTTCAGCATTTAATATGGTACGATATAATTCAGTATCGTTTTTTTGCATATTACCCAATACTTTTTCACTTAATATTAACTGCTTAGTTTGAATGTCTAAATTTTGCTTTAAAAATAGATATTCGTTTTCTATAGCAATTTCATTCGGAGTTTTAAACCAACTACTTAACGTAAATTGAAAAACAAATCCTAAAATAATGGCAGGTGCAATAATCAACAAAGATTTTAAAACTCTCTCTCCCCAAGTTCTCTCTACTTTATCATAAGATAAGGTATCGGAATTAAATTTAAATTTCTCTTTTCTACTCATAATGATTAGTATTAAAACTACTTAAATAATTAAAAAAATTATCAATAATTCGTTAATCAGTTGGCAAAGTTAAGTAATTAGAATAAATTTGTAAAATTAATTTTATAAATTAACAATCATTTAACATACTAACTATATGAAAATCACTGAAATTCGTCAAAAATTTATGGACTTTTATGCTACTAAAAGTCACAAGATTGAGAAGTCTGCTGCCATGGTCGTGAAAAATGATCCAACTTTGATGTTTACAAATGCTGGAATGAATCAATTTAAAGATTATTTTTTAGG
>Ga0209292_1001358_pt1 | contig 29974 bp, 31 predicted proteins | sample GOMGulsemesocosm_2_FD_184634 | JGI IMG/M metagenome (GOLD analysis project Ga0209292, IMG submission 184634) | Methane-oxidizing microbial communities from mesocosms in the Gulf of Mexico - GOM9C Gulf of Mexico (SPAdes) (version 2) | ecosystem: Environmental > Aquatic > Marine > Cold seeps... | reverse complement strand
AAATAAAGATGAGCCTACTCGAATCATATTTGAACCACATTCAATAGCTAGCTCAAAATCAGAGCTCATTCCCATAGAACAATATCTTGCACCTAGGGGTTTAACCTGCTCATAAATCTTATTTGTGCTTAAAAAAGATTTTTTAATTTCTGCTCTTTCTTTGCTGTGTGCGCCAATACTCATAACTCCAATAAGTTTTATTGCAGAACATTCATTAAGGATTGAATTATAAGCTTCATATGCTTCTTCTTCGCTAAATCCTGTTTTACTTTCTTCATTAGCAGAGTTGATTTGCAATAAACATTTCATTGTTGCATTTTTTGATAAGAGTTTTTTATTAAGCTCATACGCCAATTCCAAAGAATCAAGAGAATGCATTAATGTAGGTTTTGCATCAATTAAATTGTTGATTTTATTTTTTTGCAGATGCCCTATAAAGTGCCACTCTAAAGGCAATTCATCAAGTGTTGTCATTTTTTCTTTTAAATCTTGAACTTTATTTTCTCCATAGGCCCTTTGTCCTACGTTATATAAAGTTTCTATATCTTTTGTATTAGAGTACTTAGATACTGCAATTAATTTTACAATATGATGATCTGAAACTCTAAGACGTGCGCCTTCAATTTGAGTTACTACTTTGTTTAAGTTTTGTGTTGCTTGTATTTTATTCATTTTTATCCAAATAATCTATTTATATCGTTGTACATTCCTAAAGCCATTAAAGAAGCTAAAATAACCCATCCTACAATGGTTAAGAACATAAATACTTTTTCGCTTGGTTTTTTTCTGGCAATGATTTCATAAATGTTGAACATTATATGTCCTCCATCTAAAGCAGGAATAGGAAGTAAGTTAAGTACTCCTAAATTAACAGAAATTAATGCTGTAATTGACAAGAGAGCAATTATACTAGATGAACTGGCATCTGATATTACTTTTCCAATAGTTATAACTCCACCTACTTCACTAGAAGGTATAACCCCTGAAATTAATTTTTGCACCCCTTTAAAAATCATGGAAGAGGATTGTATTGTTTTATCATAAGCAAAAACAAAAGATTCACTTATACTTAAATCTAAAACAATTACTTTAGGTGCGGGAGAAATACCAATCATTCTTTTTTTAATATCTTCTTTGAAAATATTTTTAGCATCCAAGATTTGAGGATTTAAAACGAAAGTTTGTACTTTATCATCTCTTTTAACATAAAATTTTAATGTCCCATTTGAGGCTCTTATAATTTCACCAATATGGTTCCATTCTTTGATTTGAACATCATTAATACGTAAAATTTCATCACCTTTTTTTAATCCAGCTATTTGTGCAGGTGAGTTTGCTTGAACATTTCCAATATGTGGAGCTAAAGCATTGGCTCCAAGGCTTGCGATTACAAAGTATAAAATAGCTGCTAATAAAAAGTTAGCAAAAGGACCTGCTAATAAAATAATAATTCTTTGCCAAGGTTTCTTAGTATTATATGAGTCATCACCTTCTTCTATTAAAGCAGGATCCCTATCATCTTGACCTTTCATTTTTACATAACCGCCAAGAGGAATTAAGGAAAGCTGCCATCTTGTTCCTAACCATTCCTTTGAAAAAAGTCTTTTTCCAAAACCAATAGAAAATACATGAACTTTTACACCAAAATAACGTGCAGCAGTAAAGTGTCCTAATTCATGAAAAAAAACTAAAAATGATAAAACTAGTAGAAAAGTAATAGTACCCAATATAAATCTCCGATTTAAAATAAGAAGAGAAAATAAAATATTATTTTCTCTTCTTTAAAAGTGTTAATTTTTAAAATAATCCCTGATATACTCATAACCAGAATATAAGGTAAGTATTACAGCTAACCACAATAATTCGTTTGCATAAGGCCAATTCATTATTAAAAAACCTATGGCAAACATTTGAGAAACTGTTTTTACTTTACCAGAAAAAGTTGATGCAACATTTTTACCTTCTTGTGCAGCAACTACTCTAATTCCTGTGATGAAAAATTCACGTGATAGAATAAAAAATACAGCCCAAGCCGAGGCTCTGTCAATTACCATTAAACCAATAAAACCAGCAAGTACCAACATTTTATCAGCAAGTGGGTCTAAAATTCCACCTATTTTTGTCATTTGATTCCATCTTCTTGCAATATATCCATCAAAAAAATCAGTTACAGAAGCAATAACAAAAATTAAACCTGCAAAATAATCAAACCACGAAGGATGCCAAGAAGCAAAAATAACATTGTCTCTGTCCACAAAAAACCACAGCATTAATGGTGCTAAAAGTATTCTTAATATAGCAAGCGCATTAGGTAAATTGTATGAACTATTCATTATCTAAAAGTAGTTCCGCCATCAACTACTATGGTTTGTGCTGTAATCCATGAAGCATCACTAGTACATAAGAAAAAACATGCATCTGCTAAATCTTTTGGTTGCCCAATACGCTTTAATGCTGATAATTCAACTGTTTTTTGTTTAACTTCTTCATAATTAGTAAATGCTTTTAATGCATCTGTATCAATAGGACCTCCAGAAACAGAATTTACTCTGATTCCAAATTCTCCTAATTCAGTTGCTGCATATCTAACCATAGCTTCAACAGCTGCTTTATTCGTACCATGTCCTGCATAGTTTTGAATATATACTAGGTTTCCAGTTGAGCTTAATGAAACAATAGATCCACCAGTACCTTGTTTTTGCATTCGTTTAGCAGCTTGTTGTGCTCCACATACAAAAGCATTAACAGTGGCTGTATAAATATTGTTTAAACCTCTTGGTTTTAATCTCATAAATTTACCGTAACCACCTACTACTGCTCGTCCATAAATCATAGCATTTGAAATAAAATAATCAACTGTTTCAAAATCTTCATCAATTTTTAGGAACAATTCTTTATAGGTTTCAGGTTCTAAGATATTCAAAGGATAGGCTCTTGCTTTTACACCATAATTTTCTTCTAAATCTTTTACCATTTCTTTTGCAATTTCTTCGTTTGAATTATATGTAAAAGCAATGTTTACACCTTGTTTTGCAAACTTATATGCACATGCTTTTCCTATACCTTTAGTTGCTCCACTAATTACTAATGTTTTGTTTGTCATTATTTTATTACCTTATATTGTTTTAATACTTCTTCTAATCTTTTCATTGTTTCTTTACTTGGAGCTGTTAATGGTAAACGATACTCTAAGGTGTCTAATAAACCAGCTAAATACATTGCTGCTTTAATAGGTATTGGGTTACTTTCACAAAATAATACTTTGTTTAGTGGATATAAAAATTCATTAATTTCTCTTGCTCTTTTTAAATCACCTTTTTGAATACAATGTACTAATTCACTTTTTAAATCAGGTAAAAGATTAGCCGTTACTGAAATAATTCCAGTAGCTCCATTGGTTAGCATAGGAAAATCAATAGCATCATCTCCAGAAATCACATGAAAACCTTCTCTTTTAGAATGAATTTCAATAGCTCTCTCTAAAGAACCTGTTGCTTCTTTTATTGCGTACACATTTGGAAGATCATCAAATAAACGAATAGCAGTATCTGCATTTAAATCAACGCCCGTTCGTCCTGGTACATTATATAATACGAAAGGAAGATCAACAGAAGAAGCTATTGCTTTATAATGCTGATATAAACCTTCTTGCATAGGTTTGTTGTAATATGGAGTTACTGATAAAATACCATCAGCTCCTACAGCTTGAGCATGTTGAGCAAACTCAATAGCTGAAGCAGTAGCATTTGAACCAGCTCCTGCTATTACTTTTACGTGGGTACCCTTACAAACACTTACTGCAATTTCTATACATTCTTTGTGTTCTGCATGAGATAAGGTTGCGCTCTCACCTGTTGTTCCTACTGGAACCATTACATCCATTCCTTGATCTATTTGTCTTTGAATTAAACTTGCAAAATTTTGGGAATCTAATTTTCCATTTTTAAAAGGTGTAATAAGTGCTGTCATTGCGCCTGTCATAATTTCCATTGTTTCTCTCCTACTATTCATTAGTATTTTTATCATTTTTTAAAATGAGGGTTGTTGAATTATTTTTATTTAAATAAGTGTTTGCCACTTTAATTAAATCTTTTTTTGTGATTTTATTAATATCATCTTCATAAGAAAACAAAGGTTTGATATTGTCTCTTACAAAATATGAACCGTATAAAGATGCAACAGAGGAAGAAGACTCCAATGAAAAGATAAAATCAGCTCGTGTATTGATTTTGATTTTTTCTATTTCTTTTTTTGTAATTTTCCCATTCTTAACATCTTTTATGATTTTTAAAATCTCTTTTTCAACATCTTTTGCTTTAACGCCTTCATTACAAACTGCCATAAACATAAATACACCAGGATCTTTTAATTCCATATTATACGCATATACTTGATTAACAAGTTTTTTCTCATCAACAAGTATTTTTTGTAAAATTGAACTTTTTCCAGAAGAAAATAATTCTGATAATGCTGACAATGCAACTTGATCTTTATGTTCAAAATTAGGAATATGATATGCAATACTTAACATCTCAACGCTAGAGTTTTTATAAATTATTGCTCTTTTTGCCCCATCTTGTTTAGGTTCAATTGTATGTATTTTTGAAGGAAGGTCTTTGTTATTCTTAATAGAAGCGAAATGCTTTTTAGCACTATCAAAAACCTCCTCTTTTGTAATATCTCCTGCAACTACAATAATTGCATTTTTGGCTTGATAATAAGTTTCATGAAACTCTTTAATATCTGAGATAGTCCAATTTTTAATATCATTAATAAAACCAATAGGGGTCCAATGATAAGGATGATACATAAATACATTATTAAACAATCTAAATTGCAAATATCCCATAGGGTTATTATCTGTTCTCCAATGTCTCTCTTCCATAACAACATCTCGTTCTGGTTGAAATTCTTCATCTTTTAAATTAAGATTTTGCAATAAATCAGAAAATAATCCTAAGGATTTATCCATGTTTTTAGAAGAAGACTTGATATAGTAGTTGGTATAATCAAAAGAAGTAGAAGCATTATTAAGCCCACCAAAACCTTTAACTATTTCATCAAATTCACCTGCTTTTAAATTTTTAGTTGATTTAAAATTTAAATGTTCAAGCATATGAGCAATTCCGGATTTCCCCATTACTTCATTACGTGATCCTACTTTATAAAAAATATTAGTAGATACCACCGAGCTATTGTTCTGCATAGGTATAACTACAATTTGTAAACCGTTATCTAAGGTTTGCGTAAAATATTTTGGTAAACTTGAACTCATTAATTCCCCTGAAATTATTATTAATAGTAAAAAATGAAAAAGAAAGAAGTGTTTTTTTATTTTAACATTCTTCATCTATATTTTTTTATTTTTCATTTTTAAGATCTGCTCCAATAGCATCTGATATATGATTATATCCATCTTTGTCTAAGAGCTCTAAAATTTCTTCATTAATTTTTCTAACCATTGAAGGACCTTCAAAAACCATTCCTGAATAGGCTTGAACCAAAGAAGCTCCTGCTTTAATTCTTCTGTATGCTTCTGCTCCAGTAGAGATTCCACCAACAGAAATTAAAATAGTTTTTCCAAATAATTCTTTTGCTATTTCTTTAAATAAAGTATAAGACTTATCACTTAAACAAGCTCCTGATAAACCGCCAAAATCTTTTGATTCATTTACTAGAGCGTATTCAATAGTTGTATTTGTAGCAATAATTCCAGCAGCTCCTGCTTTCACTGCACATTTTGATAAAGAGATTGCATTACTTACACTCATATCGGGAGCAATTTTTAAGAATATAGGTTTCTTACTTAGTTTTTTAGCCATTACAAAAAGTTCTTTAATAAAGGTTTCATTTTGTAAATCTCGTAAATTTGGTGTATTAGGTGATGAAATATTAATTACAATATAATCACTAATATCTTTAAATCTCTCAATTAGTACTTTATAATCATTAATCGCAAACTCTTCTGGAGTGTTTTTATTTTTCCCAATATTTGCGCCAATTACGATAGCATGAGGATAGACTTTTTTTAGGTTTTTAGCTACTTTAAAAGAACCCGCATTATTAAAACCCATTGCATTTTGAATGGAACGTGATTCAATATGACGGAACATTCTAGGTTTTGCATTCCCATCTTGTGGTCTTGGTGTCATAGTACCTATTTCAGTAGCTGCGAAACCCAAAGCCATCATAGAATTAACCATTGTTGCATTTTTATCAAAACCTGCTGCTAATCCAACAGGGTTAATAAAAGGAATTCCTAAAATTTCTTGTTTTAATTTTGTATTAATTACAAAGTTTTTATTCACCATGTAATTATTGACAAATCGTACTTTTGGTAAAACTTTCAATGCATATTCTGAAATATTATGTGCTGTTTCAGGTTGAAAATTGAAGAGTATTTTTTTTAGGTTTTCATAGTTAAACAAAGCTATCCTTTTTGATTTCATATTTTATCTAAAATAATGTAAATTATTCTTTAGAAGAGGGGCTAAATTAGCCCTAAAAGTAAATTAAAAATTATTTCTAATTATATTTACTTAAATAGTTGCAAGATTATAAAGTCGTTTGTATTCTTTTGAGTTCTTAAGTAAGTTTTCTTCACTGTCAAGTGCAATTATTTCACCTTTTTTAAAAACTGCAATTTTATTAGCACTTTTAATAGTAGATAGTCTGTGTGCAATAATAAAAGTAATTTTGTTAGAAGAGATTTCATCAATAATTTCAGAAATAATACTTTCACTTTCATTATCTAATGCAGACGTGGCCTCATCTAAGATTAAAATCTCTGGTTCTTTATATAAAGCTCTTGCTATTGCAATTCTTTGACGCTGACCTCCTGAAAGATTAGTTCCAGATTCATCTAAAGTCGTATATATTCCTTTTTCTTGCTCAAGAGCAAAATCGTAAGCATGTGCTTGTTTTAAAGCTTTAATGACTTTTTCTTCATTGATCTCATCTCCATAAGCAACATTACTTGCAATACTGTCATTAAGAATATAAACTCTTTGCGTAACAATAGAAATTTTTTCTCTTAAAGAGTCAATATTTATATCTTTAATATTGTGATTATTAATGCTTAGTTTTCCCATAGAGGTATCATAAAAACGAATAATTAAATTAACCAAGGAAGATTTACCACCACCACTATCTCCTACTAAAGCAATTTTATCACCACGTTTTGCACTTAAACTAATATTTTTTAAAGCAGTAAAATCATGGTATTTTAAAGTAACATTATCAAAATGAATTGTTTGCACCTTTTCACAACTTATGTTCCCTGATACAATTTCAGATTTATGAGCAAATAACTGATTGATTCTTTCATTGGCTGCAATTGCATCTTGCATTTGATTATAAACTCTTGATAATCTTTTAATAGGAGTATATAACATAAAGAGTGCAGTTGTAAAAGATAAAAAAGAACCCGTTGTAATAATTCCGTCAATTACTTGAGCCCCACCTACAATAATAACAGCAGCAAAACCAACGGAACCAATGATTTCCATAACAGGCGATACCAAAGCATTAACTTTAACACCTTTCATATTTATATTAAAAAAATTATGATTGTGTTTTGCAAAACTTTTTAATTCAAGGTTTTCTGTTGAATTGGCTTTAATAAGCTCAATATTTTGAAAGGTTTCACTTAAATGCGTTGTTATGTCTGAAACACTTTCTTGTGATTTGAAAGAAAGTGCTTTCATTTTTTTAGCCAATTTACTTAAAGGTAAAATAGCAAGAGGCAAAACAACCAAACCATAAAATGCTAATTCATAACTTTGATAAATAGCAACACTAATAAGCCCAATTATTGTTAATAATTCTCGTATCATATCCGCAATTTGATTTGACACCGCAGATTGAATACGATTAATGTCATTTGTTATTCTAGAAATTAATTCACCTGTATGTTTTTTTTGAAAAAAGTTCATATCAAGTTTTAAAATGTGATGTAATAATTTATCTCGTATTATTCGTACAATATCTTGGCCTACATAAGAAATATAATAGGTTTGAATATAACCACCCATACTTTTTGCTGTATAAACAAATACAACAATAAAAGGCATAATATAAAGCATATTTCTATCTTTATTAATAAATATATCGTCTAATAAGGGTTCAATTAGATAAGCAGTTCCAGCAGTACCACTTGCTACTAAAATCATACCTATAATGGCATAAAAAAATTTGAGTTTGTAATTTTTAAAATAAGGGAGATATTGTTTGTAAAATTCTTTCATAGATGTCCTACTCTTAGTATAAGAGTAGGATTATATCTAAAATTTTCTTTGTTACATATACAGTGCGTTAACGCACAAAATAATCATTAAGAATAACATGTAAACATTAATATTTATAAAGTTATAAATATAGTTTCGATTTTTTAATAATTTAAAAATAGTGAATAAAGTATACGCTTTTAAAATAACTAATAACGCAAGTATAACGATAGAATTAATTTCAAACATTGATACTAAAAATACACCACAAATTACTGTTAATAATAACCAAATAAAAGTCATTCTAACAAGGCTGTCAACACCGAATACTTTCGTAATAGTTGGAAATCCTGCTTCTTCATATTGTTTGTAATACTTAAGGTTTAATAACCAAAAATGAGGAATCTGCCAAGTGAAATAAAATAAACCTAAGGCAAAAAATCTCATATCAAAAACAAAGTTTTCAGCAGATACCCAACCAATATAAGGAGGAATGACACCTAATACAGCACCATAAACTCCTGCATAAATACTATGTCTTTTAGCAGGTGTATATAATAAATTATAAATAATTACAACAGCTATAAATACCACAATTCCCATTATTCCATGAGGAATATAGATAAAGAAAAAAGATAAAGCAGTAATAACAATACCAATGATTAAGGCTGTATTAAAACTCATATCCCCAGAAGGAATAGGTCTGTTTTTAGTACGAGGCATTAATGCATCTTTTTTATATTCTTGAGTTTGATTAAATGAAGATACACCCATTGCTAATAATAAAACAGCTAGATAAGGGTATAAAAGACCCATATCTAAACTTCCATTAGCAAGAATATATCCAAAGACTGCAGATAAACTTATTGTAAACGATAAAGGAAACTTTGTTAATACATATATATTCTTGATCATATTACTTCTTTAAATACTCAACAATTGCATTTACTTCATCATCAGATAATACATCTTTAAATGGAGGCATAATGTTTTGGTACCCTTCAACTATTTCAGTTTCAGGATTTTTTATTGCTTCTATTAAATATGTTTCATCAATTGTAATTTCAATTGTTTTACCATCTTTTAAAATCTTTGTTTTTCTTCCCATAATGTCTTTAAATGTAGGACCAGCTGATGGTGTTCCATCTACTGTATGACATCCAATACAACCATTAATATCAACAACTTCTGCTCCATTAATAGCAGGTTTAGCAGCTACTTCAATACCTTTAAAGTAATTAAGAACAAGAGTCATATCTTCTTTACTTAATGCACCTTTAAAACTAGGCATCATTCCTGCCATAAAACCTTCAACAATTTCAGCATCTGGGTCATCAATTGCTTTAACTAAATATGCTTCGTCTCTTGTTACCGTTTTAGTTACACCATTACTTATAACTTTAACTTCTTTGTTATAAATATCTTTAAAAGAAGGTCCTGCTGATACTGTACCATCTACCGTATGACATCCAATACAGCCAGTTTCATTAAACACATCCATTGCAGTTCGCGCAGCTACTACTGTAGGGTTTAAAAATTCATCAAATTCTTCTTGAGATACAACTTTTACATCCGCTCTCATATATGCGTGTCTTGTACCACAGTACTCAGCACACATGATGTCAAATGTCCCTAGTTTTGTAGCATTAAACCACAATTTAGTAATTTGTCCAGGAACAATATCTTCTTTGATTCTGAATGCAGGTACGTAAAATGCATGTAATACATCATCAATTGGAGCTGTCATGTTTAATTTAACATCTTTTCCAAGAGGAACAATTAAAGAAGAACTTTTTTTACCATTTGGATATTCAAAAGAAAAAGACCACTTTTTACCAATAACTTTTACTACAACTGATTTATCATCAGCAGGCATAGTTCTTTGAACTTTTAAAGCATCTAATCCAATATAAAAAATAACCATCATTAAAATAGTTGGAATAACTGTCCAAGCAATTTCTAGTGGTGTATTGTGTTTGATATTTTTAGTATCTGTTAGCTTTGATCTTTTTTCATCGTATTGATATAAAAAGATAAACATAGCACCTATTGTAATTACAAATAAGAATAAACAAATTAGATTTACTGTCCAAAATGCATAATCAATTTCACCGGCGAAACTCGATACGCCTTCCATTCCTTCTAACATTCTATTCTCCTAAGTAAAAAAATCATTAATATCATTTCTGTATATAGCATCAAATGATGTAATTACAAAAAATATCGTAAGCGTAATAACCGCTATTAAAACAACCCATCTAAATAAAGGTTGCTCGTACTTAAGGTGCATGTAGTATGCTCCAATTAAAAATGTTTTAATTACTGCAATAAACATCTGAATGGCAATTGTATTGCTAAGATCTTGATGCATGAAATAAGGTTGTAAAAAAGTTAAAGTAGTTAATGCAATTAATGCAAAAAATACTTTTATAAACATACTTTCTGTTAATGTTTCGTGATGTGTCATATTATCTCCCTAAACCAGTAATGTAAAAGAGTGGGAATAAAAATACCCAAACCATATGAACTAAATCCCAATATAAGGCTACATTTTCAAAAATAACATATTTTTTTGTAGTAATAGTTCCTCTGTTCATCAAAAGTATTACCCAAACCATTAATGCAATACCAATAATAATATGAACTCCATGAAGTCCTGTCATTGTAAAGTATAATCCAAAGAATAAAATAATTCCGTGTTCTTTTGCATTTAAAATCTCAGAATCAGGATAAATTCCATGATGAATCTCTGCCATCCACTCAAAATATTTAACAGTTAAGAAAATAATTGAGAAAACAATAGTAAGTACAATTTTAACTTTTGCTTTTGAGACTTCACCATTTTTAAAATTGATTAGTCCCATACCCATAAAGTATGTAGAAATTAAAAGAATAAACGTATTAATTCCACCAAGTACAATATTTAAAGTAGCAGATGCTTCTAGAAAATTGTCTGTATATCTGTAAAAGTAGAATGTAAATACTAAGAACATTCCACCAAATAACATTAATTCTGTAAATAAGAAGAACCAAAACCCGAGTTTTGACCCTTCATCATCATCATTAAAGTCAATAACTTCATGAGGATTACCTTGTTTATCATAGATAATTTCTATTTCACTTGAATGATCCATCTTATCTCCCTTTGTGAATTTCATCGTAAAGATTATGAACGGGTACACCATCTTTATAATCGTATGGTTCAAAATCAATATATGGTGTATTTCTAAAGTTCTCTAACGGTGGTGGTGAATCAATTTGCCACTCTAACGTAGTTGCATTCCAAGGGTTTGCACTCGCTATTTCTCCATTTTTTAAACCTTTAATTAAAACATAAGCCATATATGCAATTCCAGAAAGTGTTAATACCGCACCAACACCAGAAATTTGATGATAAATAGTAAATTCTGGTAAATAATCAAAATATCTTCTAGGCATACCTAAAATTCCTGCAATAAACATTGGGAACCATAATACGTTAAAACCTATAAATATCATCCAGAATGCAATTTTAGCTTTTGTTTCATCATACATTCTTCCAACAAATTTTGGATACCAGTAATGAAATGCTGCAAACATCATAAATACAACTCCACCAAACATTGCGTAATGGAAGTGAGCAACAACATAATATGTATCATGCAAGTGAGTAGTGATTCCAAGTGTTGCTAAAACAACTCCTGTTAATCCACCAATTGCAAAAGTAACAATAGTTCCAACTACCCATAACATAGGTGTTTTCATTACAATTGAACCTTTGTACATAGTTGCAATCCAGTCAAAAAATTTAATTCCAGTAGGAATTGAAACAAAGAATGTTAAAAATGAGAAAGTAACTTTTGCCCATTCACTCATACCTGAAGAAAATAAGTGATGTCCCCAAACCAAGTATCCGATAATAGAAATCATTGCAGAAGAAATTGCAATTGATCTGTATCCAAAGATAGTCCGTCTACAGAATGTAGGTACGATTTCAGAAACAACACCAAATGCTGGTAAAATCATTAAATATACTGCTGGGTGAGAATAAATCCAAAATAAGTGTTCATAAAGAATTGGATCTCCACCTTTTGCTGGATCAAAAATACCAATACCAATTGTTTTTTCAATAATTACTAGAATTAATGTAATTCCAATAACAGGAGTAGCTAAAACTTGAATCCATGCAGTTGAATATAAACCCCATACAAATAAAGGCATTTTAAAGAATCCCATTCCTGGCGCTCTTAATCTGTGAATAGTAACAACAAAGTTAATACCTGTAAGAATACTTGCCATTCCTAAGATATAAGCAGCAGTTAACGCAGCAATAACATTGGTTTCAGTATTAGTACTATATGGAGCATAAAATGTCCATCCAGTATCTGCAAATCCATTACCCACAAATAATGAAGATAAAGCGATGATTGCACCTAATAAAAATAGCCACCATGAAAATAAATTTAGTCTTGGAAAAGATACATCTTTTGCACCAATCATAATTGGTAATAAAAAGTTACCAAAAATAGCAGGAATTCCTGGAATGATGAATAAAAATACCATAATTACCCCATGCAAAGTAAATGCTTGGTTAAATTGATCTGGGCTTAAAACTTGTTCTCCGGGGAAGAACAGTTCAATCCTCATTGTTAGTGCAACTAGCAGTGCTACTGCAAAAAATGCAAACATTACAACCATGTAAAGTATTGCTATTCTTTTGTGATCAATAGAAAAAATCCATTGTAAAATCTTATTTTCATGATGTCCAAAGACGGTGTGCGTCTCATCATAAAAGCTTTTGTGTGTCATTATCTCTCCTTTTCGTTTAGTGGAAACGCTTACGCGTCTTTTTCTTTTCGTTTTTTTATTTCTTCTACTTTTCTTTTGTCGTCTCGCTTACCTGTTCTGTATACGTAGATAAAAAATGCTACAACAGCTGCAAAAATAAAACCGCCGACAAATTTCTCAGCTTGAAACAAATACGTTTTGCTTTCTGAATCGTATGCAAAACAGTAAAGTAAAGTATTTGCTATTGTTGGTCTTGTTTTTTCGTCACTAGCCTCTAAAAGGGCAAGTTTCAAGTCAAAAGCTAAGTATGAAATACCATTTAAATATCTACTTACCTTACCTTTTGGTGTCAAAACCATAATTGCTGCAGGATGCAAATAATCAACAACTCCATCTTTTACACGTCGTTCATATTTAAAACCAACAGAATTTGTTATTATATCTATATTTTCCTGATTTTTAGTGGTTAGAAATGACCATGCATTTGCATTAAATGGTTTTTTAAAAGTCTTAAAGATTCTGTCTTTTGTTTCTTTTGCATGTTTAAAAGTATCATTTTTTTCAATACTTAAGGTAATTACATTAAATTCTTTTCCCGGAATTAGTCCAACTCTAGGAATAACATCAGCAACTTCATATAACATAGGTGAACACAAAGTAGGGCAGTTGAAGTAGTTTATTGTTAAGATAGTTGGTTTATTATTTATTATTTCTCTTAGCGTTTTTACTTGATTGTATTCATTAGTAAACTTTAAATCTAAGTTAATTTCCTTGTCTTGTTGCTCATAAATTCCGATATCAACAGAAAACAATGTACAGGCAGAAACAAGTAGAGTCATTAGCACTTTTTTTAGCATAGTAATATCCTTACACTATTATTTATTGGAATAATAGCAGTAAAAAGAAAAAAGTTTATTTATAAAATAAATTAATATAATTATTTAAGAAAACTACTGTTTTTTGAACAAATTATAAAACTTCATAAAGCCAAACTCTTTAATAGTAAAATAAAATAAAACAAAACCTGCGATTGTGCTAGCAAAAGCAAGACCAGCTGCTCCATAAGGTTTAAATAAAATTAAAGAAAAAACTATATTAAAAGTTAAAGCTTTCATGGATATTTTTGCTGCAATAAATTGTTTTTCTTTAGCGTATAACCATAAAGAAAATATTTTTGATATACCATATGGTAAAAGACCAAGTAAGTACATTAAAAGTATTATCGCTGTATTTAACGTGTCTTCATGTGTAAATTCACCTCTTTGAAACAGAAGTTCAACAATGAGTTCATTAAACAATATTCCAATTAAGGTGGAGATTAATAACAAAAATGACAAAATGACACTTGCTTTCTTCATTAAGGCTAATGCTTTGTGTTCATTTTGATTTTTTATTGCTTTTGCAATCATTGGAAAGAGTGCTACAGTCGTAGCTATAGCAAATAGTGCCAAGGGTAATTGAAATATTCTGTTTGCGTAATATAAATAGGAAATACTACCACTTACTAAAAATGAAGCCAACCACGTATCTAAGAAAGCCGATAAATGGGCTGTTGATGATCCTAATGTTGCTGCAGCAAAAGAATTATAAAATTTTTTTTGTGCAAATTTGATTTTATTAAAACTTAAGACTTTTAATAAATTCTTATTTTTTAAAGCAAGGATATGGACAAGTATTTGTAAGGCACCTCCTACAAGAACTCCATAAGATAGGTAAAAAGTAATGTCATATTTATCCATATCTTTAGATATAAGTAAGGCAGCAATTAAACTAAGATTTAATAAAGCGGTTGAAAATGCACTTGTGGAGAAATGGTTTTTATACTGCAGTAACGCTGCCATAAAGGTTACAACAAAAATCATTGGTAAATAATAAAAATTTATTGCAAGTAAAGGAGCTGTTAATTCTACTGTTTTGTCATCAAATCCAATAGCAATAAAATTTGTGACAAATTTTGAAAACAGTGTTACGAAAAGTGATAAAAGCATAATAAAAGCAAAAAATGAAAGAAATATTGAAGATGAAAATTGTATTTTGTGTTTACTTTTTGCATAGGCAGGAATAAAGGCTTGTGTGAAAGCGCCTTCTGCAAAAATTCGTCTGAATAAATTGGGTACTTTAAAAGCAACAAAAAAGATATCTGAATAAATATTCGCACCTAAGATTGATGCTGTTAATAAGTCACGTATGAAACCAAGTATTCTTGAAAATAAAATACCAGAACTGTTCGTAAAAATTGATTTAATAAGCATAATACTCGCTTTTTTTATTAATAATTATTTGTGCTTTGTTTTTAAAGAAAGACAAATGTGCTTGTATTATATTAATTTTTTGCCCATTTTTTGGTAAAAGCGTTTTATCTTTTGAATAAAGTTTTATTTTATATTTTTTATTGTTTTTTATATAATGCAAATAACCCTTTTTATATTGACCTCTAAGATTAATAATAAGTTCATTTTGGTTTTTAGAATCAAATAAATCAATAGTATTCGCTTGTGTAAAATACTCTTTTATATTTTCTTCCTTTGAGTGTTTTTTGATTATTTTAAACGAGCTTATTTCTTTTAATCCATAATGTTCTTTGGTTTGAAGAATCTCTAAATTATATGAAGCCTTTACTTCGAGTTTTTCTTTTGATTTGTAGATATAGATTGCTCTTTTGTTTTTTTGTTTTATTATATAATTGTTTTTATCTTTATATATTACAACAACATTGTAAATCTTAATATTGGAGTTATTGCTCTTGTATAATGCAGCAATTCCTTTATTTTTATTTTCTTTCTTTTTATAAGCTTGGGTTTCAAAACTTGCAATAATTGCTAAGTGATCAGAGTATCCTTCTCCTGCGTGAACGCCATACTTTTGTGTCATTTTCCAACGATGTATTTTTCTATTACTGTAGAGGTAAGGAGGGCTTAAGGCCTTAAAACTATTGTTAATATAAGAAATATTTTTTTTATCAAACAAGGCTTGTGCTAATAATATATTATCAGGAGTGATTTTATTGTTTCTATAGAGTGAAGAAAAACGCTTAGTGTAATTTAGTTCATACCATAGGTTATAATGATAATTCTTTTTTTCTTTCGTTAATATCTTAGAAGAGGAGTTAAGAATATCATTTATACCTGTAATATTATAACTATCATTTAAATCTTTATTCAGTTTTAGGGTTTCTTTCTCATTATAATTACTATTAAAATCTCCAATCAATATATAATCAAGATCTTCTTGAAATTTTTTAATATAATTATTGAGAGTATTTGCATATAAAATACGAAAAGATTCTTTTTGCCTTTTTGATGGCCAATGGTTATTAAATATTTTTATGATTTTATTCTCAATTTTTATATCGACTTCTAATATATCACGTTTAATTTTCTTTGAGCGAACCTCAATAGTTTTAGTTTTTAAAATTTTATACTTACTTAAAACAGCTAAACCAACCGCTGATTCTTTTTGTTTTATAAAGGAATGGTATTTATAGTGTGTTTTTCTTTTTAAAGAAAGTAGAACATTTAAAGACTCTATTTCTTGTAGAACTAGCACATCTGCATTTAAATCATTAATAACGCGAGAAATATTTTGAAGTTTAATCAGGTAATTTTTTTTATTCCATAAAGAAGATGTATTTGGAATGTATTCTTTATATTCAGAACCATTGTATTTTAAATCAAATAGATTTTCTACATTATAAGATGCAACAGTGAATACTTTTGCAAAAAGTACTTGTGTTATAAGAATAAAAACAAATGCATATTTTAAAATCATTTTGTATTTTATCAAATAATAACTCAAAGTACCTTTTATCTTATTTTACTTTATTTTTTACTGTTTAAACGTGATTGGTATTCTAAAGGATGTGCACATACGGGACACGTTTTAGGTGGCTTTTTCCCTCTGTGTACGTGTCCACAGACTTCACAAATCCACTCTTCATCTTTATTTGTACTTAAGTGTTCTTCCTCGTTTTCCAATCTTTCTAAAAGCATTCTATACATATTTTCGTGCTCAATTTCAATCTTACCTATTCCTGCTAATATTCTTGCAGCTTCCTTATTTCCTTCTTCTTTTGCAATGGCAGAAAAATCGGGATACATTGTAGTATTTTCATAAGATTCTCCCTCTATTGCATCTAAAAGGTTTTCTTTTGTATTTCCAAAATCTTTATGCATACTTAAATTATTGTAAAGCCTTAATTCTAGTTTTGCATGTACTTTTTCATTGTTTGCAGCTCTTTGAAAATGTTCGGCTATATCTCTATATCCCTCTTTTTGAGCTATTTTAGCGTAATACTCGTATTTATTCCTTGCCATTGATTCTCCTGCAAATGCTTTTAATAAAACAACCTGTGTTAAACTTTCAGTAACATTTTGCATTTCTTGATTACAACAGGACAGAATTCCTGTACCCACTTTTTGAATTTCAACTTCATTTCCACATTTACTGCACTTGTAACTTTCATACTGTTTCATGATTTTCCTTTGTATTTTATACTATATTGTAACAAAATAATTCCAAGAATTATATTATCAAATAATAATAATTATCCTTTGATAATAATACTCCATTAATCCTTAAAGGAAAATAATTATTATCTAATAATTTATATTACTAAATAAATTTTTATAAAGATTAGCCTATACTTATTAGAATAATATATGTGTGTTAATTTGCTATTTCTATTGATTTATAGTATTATCGCGACATATTGGAGTTAAAATAATGAATTATACGAAGCTGTTAAAAGATTATAACCTTAAAGTAACCCCACAACGAATTGCTATAGTTGATGAGTTGTATAAACATGGGCATATGAATATAGATGCTTTGTATCAGGTTCTATTAGTTAAGTTCCCAAGTATTTCTTTAGCTACTATTTATAAAAATATTAATGCTATGATTGAGAAAGTATTTGTTGATGAAGTTAAGATTGAAAATAAAAAATCAGTTTTTGAATTAAGTAAAAAAGAGCATGCTCATATAATTTGCTCATCATGTGGAAGCATTAGTGATATGGATATTTCTTTGGAATCTGTAATGAAAGAAGTTTCTTCTTTAAACAGTTTTGAAATTGAAAAAACCTCTTTATGTTTCACAGGTATTTGTAAATCCTGTACCTCTAAATAAAGCGCTTAGCTTTATTTAGAAACCATTGTGAATAACTAAAGCAAGTACCACCATTAAGACAATTCCTGCACTTCTATTATATAACCTGTTTGCTGTAATAAATACTAACATTAATGAAAGTATAAAAGCAGCTGCAATATCGAAGAAGTAAGCACTTAAATCCACATTTAATGGATTAACAATAGAGGCAATTCCTAAAACCATAGTAAAGTTAGCTACATTTGAGCCTATGATATTTCCAATAGCTAAGTCAGCATTGTTATTTAATGCGGCTTTTATTGAAATAGTAAGTTCTGGTAAAGAAGTTCCAAAAGCAACTAAAAATAAACCAATAATCCACTCACTTACACCAAATTCACGTGCAATATTCCCTGCACTTGAAATAGCAAAATCAGCCCCTCCAATTGTAAGAAGAAAACCAATAACTAAGAAGAAAGAAGCTTTACCCCAGGCAAATTTTTCACTTTTGTCTTCATGTGATTCTTCAACTTGATTTGAAGATATTAAAAACGCCAAATACGATGCCATTAAAATTAAAAATAAGAAACCATCAAAGGCGGTTAATTTTCCATCAATGGCCATTAAAATAAAAATAAGTATAGGAAACAACGACCATGCAGAATCTTTAGCAAAAATATCTCTGCTTGGATTAATATTTTTGGCAATTAAAAACACTGCACCTAATACAAGAGAAATATTAAAAATAGTACTTCCAATTACATTTGCAACTGCAATATCACCACTTCCATGTAAAGAAGCAGATACAGAAACCGCCATTTCTGGCAAAGATGTTCCAAGAGCAACAAGAGTAGCTCCAATAACAAATGGTGAGATTTTATAATGCAGAGCAATTTTTTCACTTTGATTGATTATGAAGTCTGCCCCAAAAACAAGTGCTGTCATTGAGGCTATAAATATTACAATGTCCATTTTACTGATTCCTTACTATTAAACTATTTGGTAAATTAAATTCTTTAATGAGTTCTTCTTCTTTTTGTCGGTGCTCTCCATCATCCACTTCATGGTCGTAGTTTAATAAATGCAATAATCCATGTATAAATAAGAGTGCAAACTCTTGCTCTTGGGTATGATTATATAAAGTAGCTTTTTCTTTAACAAAGTCGTAAGAAATAACAATAGAACCAAGAGGCATGTTTGGGAAATCAAATTCCAAAGGAAAAGATAAAACATCAGTAGCTTGATCTTTTTGTCTGTGTTCTTTATTTAGGTTTTGAATGTAGTCGTTATCACAGATGATTAGTTCTATACTTTTATCACTTAGACTTTTTAATATGTCTTCGCATAATTCTTTTTTAAAATCAAATGTGCTTTGGTTGTCAATGTCAATCAAGATTTACCTTATAATTTTTTGAAATTATACCAAAAAGTTATAAAGTAAGAGATTAAAAGAATGAAGGTAAGTGCGCTTTAAAACAGTTCCAACATCTTATAAACTTCATTTACATCATAAGTCGTAAGTTTTAATTTAATATTGGGTTTTTGGGCAATAATTGCTTTTTTAATACCTTGAGCTTGTGCTTCTTTTAATCGTAAATCCATAGAATAAACATCTTTTATTTCACCCGTTAAAGATACTTCTCCAATAAATACTGATTCTTTTGAAATAGGGCGGTCTCTAAAAGAAGAAATAATAGCTGCAATGACAGCTAAATCAGCAGAACTTTCTTTTATTTTTATTCCGCCTGAGATATTAATAAACACATCATAGTTGTTTAAAGGCAAGTCAAGTTTTTTCTCCAAAAGTGCTAAGAGCATATTTAATCTTGCAATATCAAAACCCGTACAAGAACGCTTGGGATTTGGAAAATTAGAATCACAAACTAAGGCTTGAACTTCTAAAATAAGTGAACGTGTTCCTTCAATTGCAACCGTTAAAGCTGATCCCGCTTGTGATTTACTTTTGTCAAAAAACTTAGAGGCAATATCTTTTGCTGATATTAAGCCCTCATTTGTCATCTCAAAAATGCCAATTTCACTGGTTGAGCCGAATCTGTTTTTAAAAGAACGTAACATTCTTATCTCTTTTGAGGCTTCTCCTTCGAAATATAAAACGGTATCAACCATATGTTCTAGTACTCTTGGACCTGCAATGGAACCATCTTTTGTAATATGCCCAATAATAAACATAGAAATATCGCTTTCTTTTGCTTTTCTCATTAACTCAAAAGTAATCTCTCTTACTTGTGTTACGGAACCAGGTGAGCTTGTTAGGTTACTTGAGTACATTGTTTGAATTGAATCAATTATTACTACTTCATAATCTTGTCTTAAAAGTTCATCTTGTATTTCTTCCAGTTTAATTTCTGGTAATAAATATAGGTTTTGATGGTTTGCATCTAATCTGTTGGCTCTTAGTTTTATTTGACCCATGCTTTCTTCACCCGAAACATAAAGGACTTTTTTCCCATTTTTTGCAATTGAACCCGCAACTTTTAATAATAATGTTGATTTTCCAACGCCTGGACTTCCTCCAATTAAAGTTAGCGATCCAGGAACAACTCCACCACCAAGGACTAAATCAAACTCTTCATTGTAAGATGAAAAACGTACAATATCGTCTTGTTTTACTTCTGTGATAGGTGTTGCTTTTACTGTAGTAGAAGCAACTTTTTTTGTTTGTTTTAAAACTTCTTGTTGGGAAGTTGATAGTTCAATAAAACTATCCCATCCTCCGCAATCTGGACATTTTCCCAACCATTTACTGGCTTGGGTTCCACAATGTTGACATTCAAATAAAGATATTTTTTTCTTCGCCATAATAACCCTCTGTTTTTTCTTATTATAAGGATAATACAATATAATTTACCTAAGATTAAAAAACATTACAAATAGAAATAAAATACAAAAAAGTAGATAAAATGATAATTTATATCCATGGATTCGCATCATCAGGTTTTGGAAGTAAAGCAAAACTGTTTAAAGAAAAGTTTGAAGAAGATATTTTACTGCCTTCTTTATCGTATATTCCAAGTTTAGCTCTTAATACCTTGGAGCAAATAATTGAAATGTTATTAGCAAGAAATGAAAAAGTAAATTTAGTTGGCTCTTCTTTGGGTGGATTTTATTGTATTTATTTATCCAATAAATATAAAATAAAAGCGGTATTAATAAATCCAGCAATTTATCCTTCTAAAACATTAGAGAAAATTGGAATGCAAACAAATTATTATGACAATTCTAGCTTTGAAGTTAAAAAAGAACATTTAAACTTTTTAAAAAGTATGGAGCAAGATAATATTAAGTCTAAAAAAGACTTCCTTGTTTTACTTCAAAAAGAAGATGAAGTTTTGAATTATAAAGAAGCCGAATTATTTTTAAAAGGAAGTGCTCTTCATATAGAAGAGGGTGGAAATCACAGTTTTGAAAATATTCAAAGATATTTCAAAACTATAAGTGATTTTTTTAAAGCTTAATATTCGTATTTGTTTACATGTGCTTGAAAAGCATCAATACTAATTACAATATTTCCTTTTACTGATTTTAGCGATTTTATTTTGCTGTGTTCTTTTTTAAATATATATTCATATTCATTTTCATTCTGTGCTATTCGTAACTCTGCTTGTTCTATTTTTACATCTGTTGCATATAGTGGCTTAACTAAAGTAAGGTCTGATTGAAAGGCTGTAATAAGGAACATCTTTTTAGGAAGTATGAAATAACACGTATTTTGTTTCACTAAGAGTGAATCTTCTTTTGATCTTCTTGCTTCTTTTGCGCACGAATACTTGGAAACATTATCTTGGCTCCAATACAATACAGCACTTGCTTGGTGAACTTCAATATTTTTTATGTTTTCTAAGCTTTTCCAGTTTTGTGTTATTTTGTTTTGAATGCTTTTTGCATTGTATTTACTATAATCAAAAGCATCTTGTGTAAAATACTTAAAAAGAAAAAAAGCAAGAATTACTAAAGCAATTGAAAAAATAGAAAGTCCAATGAAAAATTTTTGTAGTTTAGGAATGCTTGTTTTTTTTACTTTTAATGCTGGATTGTCTTCTAAGTAAGAAAGAGCTAAATCTTTTGCGCTACCAAAACGTTGTGTTACATCTTCATAAGAAGCTTGGCTTTCATTTATATATGAAGATATTTCTTTAAGAATTTCATCTCTTTGTTTTTTAGGAAGAAGAGACAGTTCTTTTTCTAATTCATTAATATACGTATTTGCTTTCATTATTTTTCCTTTATTATTTTATTTATACTTTTGTGATGGTCTTCATATGCCTCTAAGAGTAAGGGCAAAATTTCTTCACCTTTTTTAGATATTTGGTATTCTCTTTTTGGATGTCCTGATGTTTTTGGAACATTCCAAGAAGAACTTAACCAGCCATTTGTTTCCATTCTATTAAGTAAGGGATATAAGGTTCCTTCATTTACCTTAAGATTATTTTGCTCAAAGAACTTAAGAATTGCTAAACCATGTAAGGGAGAATTCTTTTTCAAAGAGAGTAAAGTATAGAGCTCTACATAACCTTTTCTAAATTGGGTTAGCCATTTTTTATAATCTTCTTCCATGTTTATCCTTTTTCTAAATATATTGTATCACATTTTACTTTGTATTGCAAAGTAAAATGTATTAAATATGAAAAGTACTCAGACGGTATAGTGAAATTTAAATTTGTATAGTAAGAATGTAAGTAAATAGGGTTTTAAAAAGTGAAGAATAAAATAAGAATTAAAAACAGGAAAAAATCCTGCTTTTATTATAGACCTAAGTCTGCTTTAATTTGATTTGCCCATGCTTCTAATCTTTCGTCAGTTAAGTCATCTTGATTGTCTTCATCAATAACTAAACCTAAAAACATATCATCAACTACAGCTAAAGATTCTTCATAATCATAACCATCCGTTGAAGTTTGACCAATGATAGTTGCATCTTTAACTTTTTCATGTAATAAGTAAAGTGATTCAGCAAAAGTATCCCCATAACCATCTTGATCTCCAAGACCTAATAGTGCCACTGTTTTACCTGAAAAATCAATTTCATCTAAATTGTCTTCAAAATCTTCCCAGTCTGATTGTAAATCTCCAGAACCCCATGTTGAGCTTGCAAGAATTAATTTGTCATAAGATGAAACTTCATCAGTTGAAGAGTTAAGTACTTCTATTAAATCAATATTGTCTTCACCTAAAATTTTAACTAATCTTTTACAAACATCTTCAGTCATACCACCGTCGCTACCGTATATTAATCCAACTTTACTCATAATTTATTCCTTTTATAATATATTAAATTTATTATCGCGATAATAGTGCAATATAATTAATATTAAATTATTATTTAATACTACCTATCAATATTAAGATTATATTTATAATATTCTTAAGTTTTGTTTACTTCCAAATCTTTTAGATAAATTCCATCTAAAAGAGAATCAACAAAAGCATCGGCAGAAAATTCAATTAAATCTGTCGCTTTTTCACCTATTCCAACATATAAAATAGGTAATTTTAGTTGACTCGCTATTGAAAATAAAGCCCCACCTTTTGCTGTTCCATCTAGTTTTGTTACAATAATTCCATCAATTCCAATCATTTCATGAAAAGCTTTGGCTTGTGCAATAGCTGAGTTACCTTGTGTTCCATCTAAAATCATTAGTTTTTGATGGGGTGCATTCTCTTGCGCTTTTGAACAAACTTTGACTATTTTTTTAAGTTCATGTGAAAGATTTGTTTGCGTTTGTAAACGTCCTGCTGTATCAATTATTACATTGTCAAAATCTTTTGCAAGACCTGAAGAAATTGTATCATAAGCAACTGCGGAAGCATCATGACCTTGTTTTGTTTTAATTATTGGGATGTCTAGCTTAGAAGCCCAAGTACTTAATTGTTCAATTGCAGCAGCTCTAAACGTATCTCCTGCGCCTAAAAGCACTTTTTTATTCTTGAGTTTATATCTGTTAGCAAGTTTTGCAATCGTAGTAGTTTTTCCAGCTCCATTAACCCCAATAATTAATTGAACAAAGGGTTTAGGAAGATTTTCTTCTTCTCTTTTTGGAACATTAGCAAATAAAGGAATAAGTCTGTCTCTTAATTGTTTTCTTGATATAAAATTCTCAAAACCTTCCATAACTTGTTCAATCACTTCGTATTCCATATCTGCTTCAATTAATACATCTTCAATTTCATTAAAAAAGATAATTTCTTTTTTCTTTGGAATAATAGAGGAAAAGTTAGAAACTGTTTTTTCTAAAGCTCTTGAAAAAAAGTTTTTTTGACTTTCTTTTTCATCACTGTTGTTCGTACTTTTTTCTTCTTTTATGCCATTACTTATTGTTTGATCTTCTGTTTTTAGATCTTCTTTTTTTTCTAAAGTATTCTCATTCGTAATAACTTGATCTTCTTCTTTTTCATTGTTTAAAGAAGGAAGATCTAAATCTTCTTTTTTACCATTATTATCACTATTATCATTATTCTCTTTTTTCTTAAAAAAACTAAACATTATTTAATTGCCCTTTGAATATCACTTTCTAACATTTCTTCTGGAACGATACCTTTGTATTTTTCCATAATAAAACCGCCTTTTTTTACTAAGTACATAGTAGGAATGGTTTTTATTCCTCCTAAATATTGTGCAAATAATTCATTTTCTTGCCCATTCGTAGTTGGGTATTGAATATTAAATTCCTGAAGGAAAGCAAGCATCTCTTCTTTACTTTTTTTATCCGATAACAATACATTGATAATTTCAAAATCATTTTTATATTTTTCTCTTAATTTATTTAGGTGTGGAAACTCCGCTTTACAAGGAGGACACCAGGTTGCAAAAAAATTAATTAATAAGGCTTTGTTTTGGTAGTTTGTAAATGCAAGAGTATTTTCACTTGTAATTAGCTCTAATGTTCCACCTTTTACAGTTGTTAAGCTTATTTTGGGATATTTTATTTTTTCTTCTGTTTTATTTTTTGAATCACAAGCTACAAATACGAGTAGGGGTATAATTGCAAAAAATGCTATGTGTTTAAACTGCATTTTAAGTCCTTTAGGTAAAATATTTATTAAGGTATGAATAATATCTAAGTAAGGCTTAAATATGTTAGAAGATCACAAGGGTGATTTTAGAAAATCGTGTATAAAAAGATTAAGAATTCAAAGCAAATTACGACGTGTTAAAAAAGATTACGATGTTATAAATAAATTATATAAATTAATTGATACTTTAGGTGCTAAAAAAGTTTTATTATATCTTCCTTTAAAAATGGAAGTTAATGTTATGCCTTTAATTAAAAGACTTAGACGTGAAAAAAAAGTTGAAGTGTATGTTCCTTATATGAGCGGAAAAAGTTTTAAAGCAGTCAGATATAGATTGCCCCTAAAAGTCAAAAAATTTGGTATAAAAGAACCAAACAATTCTTATTTAAAAAATGATATTGATTTAGCCATTGTTCCTTGTGTAGGAATTGATGCTGTGTATAAAAGAATTGGTTTTGGAAAAGGAATGTATGATAGGTTTTTTTATTCTTTAAAAAATAAACCATGCATCGTATTTACTCAATTAACCTATTGTAAGAGCGAAAAAGTCTTATCTAATCATTACGATATTCAAGCAGATTATATTATAACAAGATAAAAATACAAGGCTTTAGTGTATTTTTTTAAAACAATTTAAAGGTTTTGAGTATGGAAGTATTATTATTAGAAGGATTGATTTTAGCAATTGTTGTTGCTGCTATTACAATCTTCATTAAAGGAAAATTTGAAAATGCTAAATTTGACATCTATACTGAACAAGCACAAGCAAAAGCAAGAGTAATTGAGCATGAAGCCCAAGCTGTTCTAAAAGATGCTAAAAATAAGGCAAAAAGAGATTACGAGAAAGAATTTAATTCTGCAAAAAAAGACTACGATTATATGTTGCAAAAAATTGAAAAAAAAGAAAAAGAATTAAATTCGCATTTAGAAGAACAATTAGAAAGCATTAAAAAAGAAAAGAATGAAGTAGAAAATAACAGTGAAAAAATAAAAGTATTAAAAGAGGGTTTAGAAAAACAAAAAGAAGCCTATGATACAAAAATAACTGCGGCTATAAAAGTATTAGAAAATGCTTCTGGTTTGACTCTTGTTGAAGCAAAAGAATTAATGTTGCATAAAGTAAAAGAGGATTCAAGAGCCCAAATTGCTTCCATTTTTAGAAAAAAATACAAAAATGCAGAAGTTGACTGTGAACTGAGTATTAATAATATGCTAGCGAATGCAGTTACTAGATATGCTGGTGAATTTGCGGCTGAGCGGCTTATTAATAATATTCCAATTAATGATGATGAAACTAAGGGTAAAATCATTGGAAAAGAAGGGCGTAATATAAAAGCCTTAGAAATGCTTTTAGGGGTTGATATTATTATTGATGATACTCCAAATACTATTACCGTTTCTTCTTTTAATTTATACAGACGGGCAATTGCAACTAAAACAATCAAAGACTTGATTGAAGATGGAAGAATTCAACCTGCAAAAATTGAAGAAATCTATAATAAAGTTAAAATTGAATTTGGGGAGAAAATTCTCAAAGAGGGTGAAGATGTTGTTTTAGAACTTGGAATCAAGTCTATGCATCCAGAACTTACAAAATTAGTGGGGCGATTAAGGTACAGAGCCTCTTATGGTCAAAATGCTTTAAAACATACACTAGAAGTATCTCATTTAGCTGGTTTAATTGCAGCTCAAATGGGTGGGGATCCAATACTTGCAAGGCGTGCTGGATTATTGCATGATATTGGAAAAGCTTTAACCCATGACATGCCAGGTTCACATGTAGATTTAGGCGTTGATATTTGTAGACGTTACGAAGAGCCACCTACTGTAATTAATGGTATTTATGCCCATCATGGTTTTGAAGAACCTATTAATGTAGAATCTGCTGCTGTTTGTGCTGCTGATGCTTTAAGTGCAGCAAGACCAGGAGCACGAAGAGAAGTATTAGAGAGTTTCTTAAAACGTGTTGAAGAAATTGAGCTTATTTCTACTTCTAAAATGGGTGTTCTTAATGCTTATGCTATTAATGCAGGAAGAGAAGTAAGAGTTATTGTTAAAGCTACTTTAGTTAATGATGATGAAGCGGTGATACTTGCAAGTGAAATTGCAAAAGAAATTGAAGAAAAAGTTCAATATCCTGGTGAAATTAAAGTAAATGTTATTAGAGAGCTAAGAGCACTTTCTTACGCAAGATAAAGTCAAGGAAATAATATTAAACAGATAAGATTTTTTATCTGTTTTTTCTTTGTTTTTTAACTTTCTTTATCCACAAAAAATTTAAAACCACTACGCTTAAAATACTTGCCACACTGCATAAAACAAATGCACCTACATATAAAGAAGATGCAATTTGACTTAAGTTTTCTTGCATGGTATCAAAAGAGAATTCAATGGCATTTTGATTGTTTAATAAAATATTGCCCAATTCATATTCAAAATAATAAATAAAAGGCATAGTAAAAGGATTTGATATCCAAATAAGAGCTAGGGGTATAGGAAGATTAACATTTAATATTATTGCTATGACTGCTACTAAAAGCATTTGAAAGGGCATAGGAATAAAAGCTACAAACATACCTATGAAAACACCAGCAAGTACTTTTTTTCTGGATAAACTCCAGATTTCTTTTTTGTGCAATAAAGAGCCAAATATTTTTAGCATTTTATTTTCTTTTATTTTTTTATGGCTAGGAAGAATCTTTTTTAATGTTTTTCTAGGCACAAAATCCCTTTGTTTTTTGCAGTATAACTAAATAGTTTATAAAATATTATTGAATAGCTTCTTTATCTAAGGAATGATAGTCTTCCTTACGTAAAAAACCTGTATTTATTTTATGAAAAAAGAAGAAGTTTTATATTTTGGCTTTGAATTCTTCTGTTTTTTTTAAAAAGAAATTTATTATAAACTCAAATTAGCTATACTACGTAAAATTTAATTATGAAGAGAATTATGAAAAAAGAAATATTTACTACACAGATTATAGCAGGGAAATATAAAGGCAAGAAGTTAGAACTTCCTTCTTTAGATGTTACGCGTTCGTCAAAATCGCGTTTAAAAGAGTCATTTTTTAATGTCTTACAGTTTGATATTATGGATAAAGTATTTGTAGAAGCATTTGCTGGGTCTGGATCTATTGGTTTAGAAGCACTCTCAAGAGAAGCAAAAATAGCATATTTTATTGAAATCAATAAAAATTCTTACAATATTTTAAGAAAAAACTGTAAAAACCTTAATACCTTAAATGCTCAAATGATTTTTGGAGATACTTTTGTTGAGTTCCCTAAATTACTTAGCAGTTTAAAAAACTCTAATGAAGAACTTATTATTTATATTGATCCTCCTTTTGATTTTAGAGATGGTATGGAAAATATTTATGATAAAAGTTTTGAAATGATTAAGAATATTGAAAATGACAATGTTTCTTTGATTTGTATGGAACATGTAACTACCTTAGAAGTACCAGAAACGTTGGGGTTATTTACAATGTTCAAGAGTAAAAAGTTTGGAAAAAGTACTTTATCATATTTTAAAAAAATATAATATATAATTAAATATATTATATTTAAAGGAGTTCAAGATGAGATATATAAAAAGTACTTTTTATATACTGATACTATCACTTTTTCTTAGTTCTTGTGCTTCTAAAAGTGGCCCTTCTTTAAACGATACTATGAAAACATTTTATATTGATGATGAAATAGAAGTATATAAGATTGAAGAAGAAGTACCTTCTCCTGTTACCTTTGGACTTTCTTTAGGGGCATTATTAGGAAAACATTTTTCCTTGGGTCTTGGTGGAAAAGTCAATCCAAAAATGAATAATACGGATTCTTTGGCTTTAGAGCGAAGTTTATTGTTACACAAGATAAATTTAGAAAAACTAACAAAAGAATATTTCCTTGAGCAAATATCAAAGCATGAAGTTTATTCTAAGAAACGAAAGATTTTTTCTGCAAATAAAATGAAACTCTCAATTGTAAATTATGATTTTGATGCACTTTTTTTAGCAGAACGTGCGCAAGTAAAGATTTATATTCAAATTGAAATTTTTAATGAATCAAATGAGCTTGTATATGAAAAAATAAATCACAGTACATATAACAATAACTCGGATGCTTTTAAAAAAGAAGATATTTTATTGAATGATTATGTTCTTAGGAATCTATTCAAAAATGCTATTAACGATGCTTTAAAAACGCTCATAAAAGAAATGAATGAAAATACTAAATAAGACTTACATCTTATTTAGTATTTTATCTAATAATCCTGTTGGTAAGGTACGTTTTAAAAAGCCCATTATATAAGTGGCTTTTGTTACATAATATCTGCCTCTTGGTTTTTGACTCTTCATTATTTTTAAAACTACATTAGCAACGCTGCTTGCTGGTAAATTAAAAGGTGTCGTATCTTTATCATTTTCCAATCTTTTTTGTAAGTCTTTTTCATAAACGCTCTTAAAAAAACTGCTTTTAATATCAATATTTTTAACAAATTTACCTAGCGCATTTTCTCTAAACTTAGAAGTAACTGGGCCTGTATTGATCACCGATAAACTTATATTACTTCCCATGATTTCTTGTCTTAAGGTATCACTTAAACCCTCAATTGCATATTTGCTTGCATTATAAGCTCCTCTAAATTTTAAAGAAATGATTCCTAAAACGGAGCTGTGTTGTATTAATTTTCCATAGCCTTGAGCTCTAAATATTTTCATAGTTTGAATGGTGAGTTCATGAAGTCCAAAAACATTGGTTTCAAATTGTTCTTTTAATACTTCAACACTTACATCTTCAAGCGCACCTGGTTGTCCATATCCAGCATTATTAAAAACAGCATCCAGTGTTTTATCTTCATGAATGATAGA
>Ga0209292_1001355_pt1 | contig 30000 bp, 25 predicted proteins | sample GOMGulsemesocosm_2_FD_184634 | JGI IMG/M metagenome (GOLD analysis project Ga0209292, IMG submission 184634) | Methane-oxidizing microbial communities from mesocosms in the Gulf of Mexico - GOM9C Gulf of Mexico (SPAdes) (version 2) | ecosystem: Environmental > Aquatic > Marine > Cold seeps... | reverse complement strand
AAATTTACAAATGAAAGCACCATAGAACTACTTTTTTCTGATATTGAACTGTTAGATGGCAATGTTTTTAGCGCATTCGAAAAAGTAGATATCCCCTGCCCGATAATTTTCACCACGGCTTACGATCACTTTTTAATGGAAGCTTTTAACAGTAAGGGTATTGGTTATTTATTAAAGCCTTTTGAAAAATCGGCATTAGAAGCCACATTGAATAAGTTTCATCAATTAAAGGACAGTTTCTCTCCTATTCATGCCAATATATTAAGTCAGCTTCAGTCCTCGTTAAGCGAGAATACTAAACAGAATTTTAAATCTCGCTTTACGATAAAACGCCATGATGGTATTGAACTCTTAAAAGTTGAAAATATTAGCTACTTTAGACTCGAACTTTCAGGCTTACAGGCGTTTGATAACCAATCAAAATCTTATCCATTATCTGACGATAATCTAACTAAACTGGAATCACAGTTAAACCCTCAACATTTTTTCCGACTGAATCGTCATGAAATGGTGGCTATTGACGCTATCGAAAAAATCAGCCCCTTAGGTAAAGATCGATTGGAAATCAGTGTCAGAAGTGGAAAGCAATTGTTAACTTGTAGTGCTAGTAGAACACCTTCTTTTAAACAATGGCTTGATCAGTAAGCTTTATTTTATTCTCCTCTTCATTTTCAATAATCACTCAGCACTTATTTTCCACGCTTAACGATTGAAATTCGAGGCTCAGTCATAATGCGATTGAGCTGCTTGCTAAGTAAACATAATATTCCCCCAACAATACATCTGGGGATAAAACATGACACAAGTAACAAATAATAAACTAAAGACACTTTCATTTATTAGTACCGTACAAAGTATTTTATTAGCAAGCGTAATGGGGTATTCGGCTTATGATTTTCAAAATACGAGCTACGGAGAGATTAATGTCGAACGTATTAATCTCGTTGGAGATAATGGTATTAATCGCTTAGTGATAACAACACCTGAAAGAGCACCTAATCCTGTCATTAATGGTAAAGAAATTGAACGTTCAATAAAGCCTGCTGGCCTTGTATTTTATGATGAAGATGGTAATGAAACGGGTGGCCTTGCTACTGCTAGTTCAAATGGTACAAAAGCAGATTTAATGATATTTGATTATAAAAACTCAGAAGCAATAGGTTTTAATAAATTTGAAAATGATAAAGGCGATTTTTCAGCGAGCTTTATTATTCTTGACCGCTTAGATTTAGACAAAGACATGATAGAACATGGATCTGCTGGTGCAACCAGAATTGCTATGTCAACAAAAAATAAAGACGCCGCGTTTTCATTACATGATACAAACGGTAAAGAACGTATTATATTTTCTGTCGATAAAAACGATGTTGCTAGCATAAAAATGCTTGATGCTGATGGCAAGGTTACCTTCTCAATTCCTAACTCACAAGAATAGATCACACCCTTGTACACAAAATAAAAATAACAGCTCCTATCTTTGACTTTTATCTTGATGGAGCTAGTTATGAGGAAAAACTATGAAATATATACCAACTATTTTAATGCTTGCTTTGTTAAGCCCAAACATCGTTAGTGCTGAACAACCTATCCAAGGCTTAAAAGAAAAAGTAAAACTAACGACTGATGTTATGGTATTAGCTACCGTTCATCTAAGAGCAACTAAAGAGCCTTTACATAAGGATTCGCTTGCCCCCATTATATCAAAATTAAAAACATATTCGCCCACAGCCATCGCTATTGAAGCACTTAGACCCGCAGATATTATTAGTATGATCCACGGTGCAGACGAATATAAAAATGTGTTATCACAGTTTGTCGGGGATGCTTTTCTTATCTTAGCTAGTGAGGAACAAAAAAGCTTAGCACTTACGCCAAACCAAGCAATAAGAAAGATGAACCTGCTTCTAGCCTCTACTTCAGTAATAAATGAACAAAGAGAAGAGATCATTAGACTTGCCGTGGCTGCATATGACAAAAATACGGCCTTATTACATTGGCAATACCTTGCTGATACGTATACAACCACAACGTTATCTTCGACGTTACAGGACTATCTTAAAGAGCAGTATTCTAAGAATCATGAAGTAAATCAAATCGCGATTTCTCTGGCAATAAAGTCAGGAGTGAACAGGTTGTACCCTATCGATGATCACTTAGATAAAGATATATACCTCGAAGTGATCGAAGATTTAATGCCATTTTTTAAAGAGTCAACTTCCATATCAGCACTTCGTAAAAGTGAATATGTCACTAAGCCAATGAAACTCCAAGAGCAAGCAGTTAAAACAGGCAATTGGTTAGCGCTTTATTCGTGGATAAATAGTGAAGCCTATAAAGCGCAGGTTATTAATGACGAGTGGCGTCTATTTGTTGATAAAGATTTACCTGTAAAACCGAGCTTGGCAAGGCTTGCATTATGGGAAGTGAGAAATCTTAATATGGCATCTAACATTATGAGGGTTGTTGCGAAAAATATTGGCGGAAAAATCGTTATCCTTGTTGGCGCAAACCATAAAGTATTTTTTGAAGATTATTTATCAAGAATGATCGGCGTCAACTTAGTGCAATTCAATGATATTGAGGCATCGAAGGGTAATTAAACAAGTAACTATTATGCCTGTAGACGATTGTGTTACAGGCTCATATGTTATTTAACTATAAAATGACATATGAACACCTTCACTACTTAGTGAGTATCTGCCTCCCATCACACATACTCATCACGTAACCAGTCAACATATCCAACAAAAAAGTTTTGCCAAAAATCATTAGTTTCTGCAACGTCTACTATTTTTTTCCCAAAGGTTTCTAATATTTCTAAGTCAAATATACAGCTTTCATCAGGTAAATACATTGCAGACTTCTGCTGACATTGCTGATGAATCATTGTTAAACACTGAGAAAAACCATTTAAGCTGGAAGCAACTAGCGTCGGCTGTTGCCATTGATTTTCTTCTTCTGCAAGCGCCGTATAAACCGCTAGATTTTCATCGTTAAGATCAACAAAATAAGGATCTCCTAACTCGGTATCTTTAGCGATAACCAGCCATGAACCTTGCCAATTTCCGATAGCATCATCTACTAAGCTCTTGCCATCTTTATCAACGGAGTAACCAATTTGGTATTTATTCAACTCAGCTGTTTTAATAACAACCTTAAAGCCTTGAGGACCAAAGAAAACTTCTTTATGTTCAAAAGCTTTTAGTTTGTTTAATAGTTCGGTGTGGTTCATTTTTAGTATCACTCTTTGTATACAATAAGGTCGTTGATAGATAACCATCAACGACCTTTTCACATTTTACTCTGTGCTCAAAATAAAACAGTTTGCTTAATTAGCTAGCGGCTATTCTTGCTTCAACGACTTCAATCGCGTGATCAATACGAGCAAGCACTTTATCTTTATCTAATAAAGCTAAGGTTACATCTAAAGAAGGCGAGTTTCCGCCACCTGTCGCTGCAACACGTAATGGCATGCCGACTTTGCCCATACCTACTTCAAGTTCAGTTGCCGTATCGTTAATAGCTGCATGAATAAGTTCAGGAGACCATTCGCTTAACGCAGCAAGTTTAGCTTTTACTAAAATAAGTGGCTCTTTTACCACTGGACGTAAATGCTTTTTAACAGCTGATGCTTCTAGTTCGCTAAAGTCTTCATAAAAGTAACGAGAAATTTGCGCCATTTCTTTTAATGTTTTAACACGATCAGCTTGGATTTTAACAATTTCTTCAAGTGAAGGGCCATTTTCAGTATTTATGCCCTGCTCGTTCATGTGCCAAGCTAAATGTTCTGCAACATAGCTTGGGTCCATGGTTTTCATGTAATGCTGGTTTACCCAAATAAGCTTGTCGGTATTAAAACCAGAAGCAGCGCGGTTACAATCTTTTAAGTCAAATAAGTCGATCATTTCTTCGCGAGAGAAAATTTCTTTATCGCCATGTGACCAACCTAAACGTACTAAATAGTTAAGTAAAGCTTCTGGCAAGTAACCGTCATCACGGTATTGCATCACACCAACCGCGCCATGACGTTTAGATAAACGCTTACCATCGTCACCTAAAATCATCGGAATATGCGCATACTCAGGCAGTGTTGCACCAAGCGCTAGTAATATATTAATTTGCTTAGGTGTATTACTTATATGGTCGTCACCACGAACAACGTGGGTAATTTTCATATCCCAGTCATCAACAACAACGGTTAGGTTATAGGTTGGTGTGCCATCGCTACGCGCTATAATTAAATCGTCTAGCTCTTCGTTAGCAATGGTGATATCGCCTTTAACCATATCTTTGATAACAACTTCGCCATCAAGTGGGTTCTTAAAACGAATTACAAAAGGTTTGTCTGCAGGATAGTCAGTACGATCACGCCACAAGCCGTTATACTTCTCTTTTGCGCCCGTTTCACGCGCTTCTTCACGCATGGCTTCAACTTCATCACTGGTACTGTAACAACGGTATGCATTACCTGATTCAAGTAATTGGTCAATAACTTCTTTATAGCGGTCAAAACGTTTGGTTTGAAAATATGGGCCGTGTGTCCATTCAAGATTCAACCAATTCATACCGTCCATAATGGCATCAACAGATGCTTGACTTGAACGTTCTAAATCAGTGTCTTCTATACGTAGAACAAAATCTCCACCGCTCTTCTTGGCATATAACCAACTATAAAGAGCAGTACGTGCTCCACCAACATGTAAATAACCGGTAGGGCTTGGCGCAAATCGAGTTGTTAAGCTCATAAAAATCTCACTATAAATGTTAAGACTTAAAGGCTATGCATAAAGATAAGGCTTAAAGTCTAGAATTGGGACGCTAATAATTGCCGATATTTTATCAGGCATGGATAAGGAAAACATCATTTGGGATAAGAAACCAAGAAAAGAAACCAAGAAAAGATGATAAAACAATCAAGATGTTGGATTTTACAGCAAGCAATCTAAAAAAAGTAAAATAAGTGAAAAAAAGCTTTATTTTTTGTTGACAGTTTTTTCGATATCCCTATAATACGCCCCACTGAAACGGAGACTGTGATGCAGTTAACGAGTCAGGAAAATTAAGATTGGGCGATTAGCTCAGTTGGGAGAGCACCGCCCTTACAAGGCGGGGGTCACTGGTTCAAGCCCAGTATCGCCCACCAATCTTAAGTTTCAAAATAAATAATTATGGGCGATTAGCTCAGTTGGGAGAGCACCGCCCTTACAAGGCGGGGGTCACTGGTTCAAGCCCAGTATCGCCCACCATAATTATTTAGTAAGCATTTTAAGATGGGCGATTAGCTCAGTTGGGAGAGCACCGCCCTTACAAGGCGGGGGTCACTGGTTCAAGCCCAGTATCGCCCACCATCTTAAAATGACAGGGAAATAAGTCCCCTACTCTTCTTAAATAAATCCTTAAATATCAAATAAAAATCCTTATAAATATATCAATAATATTCTTTCTATTTTTAAGTCTATATTTTATTCGCGATAATATTTTATGTCTGAACTTTCTTAATTAATATTTCCGTTCGCCTTTAATCTTTGTCATATACTAAAAAGGTAAGTACAGTACATAAAAAAAGCCGTTCCCGCAAAAGGGCAACGGCTTTAGTAAAAGTATCTAGAAATATTAAAGCATTTCAACCGCAATTGCTGTTGCTTCACCACCACCAATACAAAGTGATGCAAGACCTTTAGAAAGACCTTTGTTTTTCAATGCATGAATTAGCGTTACCATGATGCGAGCACCACTAGCACCTAAAGGATGACCTAATGCACAAGCACCACCGTTAACATTTACTTTTTCAACGTCTAGGGCTAACTCTTTAATAGCAAGCATAGTCACCATGGCAAATGCTTCGTTAATTTCCCATAAATCAACATCTGCAGCAGTCCAATTAGCTTTCGCTAATACTTTATTCATCGCGCCAACTGGGGCAACAGTAAATTCTTCTGGTTTTTGCGCGTGAGTAGCGTGAGCAACAATTTTACATAATGGCGTTAAACCACGCTTTTGTGCTTCCGATTGCTTCATCATTACTAATGCTGCAGCGCCATCTGAAATAGAGCTAGAGTTTGCGGCAGTAATAGTACCGCCCTTTTTAAACGCTGCACGCAATGAAGGGATTTTATCAGGACGAGCATTGCCCGGCTGTTCATCAACAGCAAACACTGAATCACCACGGCGAGACTTAATGGTTACCGGCGAAATTTCATTTTCAAACGCGCCAGCTGCAATTGCTGCATTTGCACGTGATAATGAACGAATAGCATATTCATCCATGTCTTCACGAGTAAAGCTTGCACCGTCGGCAGTTTCTTGTGCGAAGCAACCCATGGCAATACCGTCGTAGGCATTTTCTAAACCGTCAGTCATCATGTGGTCAAGTATTTGGCCATGACCCATTTTAATGCCGCTACGACCTTTTGGTAAAAGATGCGGTGCATTAGTCATACTTTCCATACCGCCAGCAACCGCAACATCAATAGAGCCAGCCATTAAGGAGTCATGAGCTTGCATTGCTGCTTTCATACCAGAACCACATACTTTATTGATAGTGGTACAAACCGTTGATAACGCTAAATCTGCGGCTAATGCAGCTTGACGAGCTGGAGCTTGCTTCAAGCCAGCAGGCAGAACACAACCCATGATCACTTCATCAACTTGATCGTTAGCAATATTGGCAGCAGCAAGAGCGCCACGTATAGCCGTTGCACCTAAATCAGGTGAAGCAACAGCAGATAACCCGCCCATAAAACCGCCCATAGGGGTTCTTGACGCTGACACAATAACAATAGGATCTGTAGTAGACATGGAAGCTCTCCAACATAAAAATTAAAAGGGATAAATTAATGCCAACACCATAACTCATATTTGACGTTGACGCCAACGTAAACTTCAAGTCTACTTTGTATGAATAGCTGGGTTTTGTATTATAAAATTTCCATGAACTTGTAAATTATCATCTACATATACTCCAATTTAATGGAGTGAAATAGTCGGCTTTACGTTTACGTAAACTTCCTGTAAAGTTGATATATTATATTAATGTAGAGTTTTTCATGCCCGAATCAAAAGCACAAACTTTTTCAATCAGTGATCTTTCTAAAGAATTCGATATCACGACTCGCAGTATTCGTTTTTACGAAGATCAAGGTTTACTTGCTCCAACTCGAAAAGGGCAAACTCGAATTTATAACCAAAGAGATAAAGTTCGACTAAAGTTAATTCTACGCGGGAAACGCTTAGGATTTTCATTAGCAGAAACCGGACGTATCTTTGAACTATACGACTTAGATAATACCAGTGCTAGTCAATTAAAAGTGATGATGGATATTATTGAACAGAAAAAGTCAGATTTACATCAACAGCTCGACGATATAAAAGTCGTGCTGATGGAGTTAACAAATTTAGAAGAAAGTTGCCTATCGACACTGTCAGCTATCGAAAAAAACGATAAATAACATATATTACAACAATTTTAAGTAGCTAAAATAAGCTAAGGAAAAAACATGATTTCTACCTTTTCATCTTTGAACTTTAATTTAGGCGAAACCGTCGATATGATCCGCGACACGGTTAACGCTTTTTCTCGTGACGAAATTGCCCCACGCGCTGAGCAAATTGATATTGATAATGAATTCCCTAATGATTTATGGCGCAAGTTTGGCGACTTAGGTTTATTAGGTATGACCGTTGACGAAGAGTATGGCGGTTCTGGCTTAGGCTATTTAGAGCATATGGTGGCTATGCAGGAAATTTCACGTGCTTCTGCTTCTGTAGGTTTAAGTTACGGCGCAATGTCTAACCTTTGTTTAAACCAATTAAACAAAAATGGTTCACATGAACAAAAAGCTAAGTATTTACCGAAACTTTGTACCGGTGAACATATTGGCGCATTAGCGATGAGTGAACCAAACGCAGGTTCTGATGTTGTAAGCATGAAATTACGCGCTGAGAAAAAAGGCGACAAGTACATTTTAAATGGCAACAAAATGTGGATCACCAATGGACCTGATGCTAACGTTTTTGTAATTTACGCAAAAACAGATACCTCTGCAGGTTCAAAAGGTATTACTGCCTTTATCGTTGAACGCGATTACCCAGGATTTTCTCGTCATCAAAAATTAGACAAGTTAGGTATGCGTGGTTCAAATACCTGTGAATTAGTTTTCCAAGACTGTGAAGTTCCAGCGGAAAACATTTTAGGTGAAGAAGGCAAAGGTGTTCGCGTATTAATGTCTGGTCTTGATTACGAACGTATCGTATTAACGGGCGGTCCATTAGGTATTATGGATGCATGTATGGACTTAGTTGTACCTTATATTCATGACCGTAAACAGTTTGGTCAATCAATTGGTGAGTTCCAATTAATTCAAGGTAAAGTTGCTGATATGTATACACAAATGAATGCGGCTAAATCGTATGCTTATTTATGTGCACAAGCCGCAGATCGCGGTGAAACTACCCGTAAAGATGCTGCTGGTGTTATTTTGGTTGCTGCAGAATTAGCGACTAAAATGGCGTTAGATGCTATCCAATTATTAGGTGGTAACGGTTACATCAATGAATTTCCAGCAGGTCGTTTATTACGTGATGCTAAGTTATATGAAATTGGCGCAGGTACTTCAGAGATTCGTCGTATGTTAATTGGTCGTGAGTTATTTGCTGAATCGAAATAACTGAAAAATAACGTTTGACCAATGTGCGTGATTTCATCACTGTTTATTGAAATCATGCCGCTGGTTTACACAACTAAAGTTAGTGCCCTAATTTATAACGAATAAAAAAACAAAGGTAATACCGTGGCTAAAATAATTTCAAAAATCAATGTCCGCAGCCCTGATTTCATTGAAAACGCAGCGCACATGCAGGTGCAAGTTGACGATTTAAAAGAAAAACTAGAACAAGTAAAATTGGGTGGCGGCGAACGCAGTCGTGAACGTCATTTGTCCCGAGGTAAATTATTACCACGAGATAGAGTTAATGCCCTACTTGATGCTGGCTCTCCCTTTTTAGAATTATCTCAACTTGCCGCTCATGAAGTTTATGACGCAGATATTCCTGCCGCGGGAATTATTACCGGTATCGGCCGTGTCGGTGGACAAGAATGTATTATCGTTGCCAATGACGCTACGGTAAAAGGTGGAACTTATTTCCCACTGACCGTAAAAAAACATCTTCGCGCACAAACGATTGCACAAGAAAATAACTTACCCTGTATTTACTTAGTCGACTCTGGTGGTGCTAATTTACCCAACCAAGACGAAGTTTTTCCTGATAAAGAACATTTTGGACGTATTTTCTTTAATCAAGCCAATATGTCTGCGCAAGCGATTCCTCAAATAGCAGTAGTTATGGGTTCTTGTACCGCCGGCGGAGCTTATGTACCTGCGATGTCAGACGAATCTATTATTGTTAAAGAACAAGGTACAATATTTTTAGCTGGCCCTCCGCTCGTAAAAGCAGCAACAGGTGAAGTCGTTAGCGCTGAAGACTTAGGCGGCGCAGATGTTCATTGTCGTACTTCTGGTGTTGCAGATCATTACGCCCAAAATGATCATCATGCGTTAGAAATTGCTCGTAATATAGTAGGTAATTTAAACCGCGTTAAACCGGTAACAATGAATATTCAACCGATTGTTGAACCTGCATACGATGCACAAGAAATTTATGGTGTTATACCAAAAGATGCTCGCCAACCATTCGATATCCGTGAAATTATAGCTCGCGTTGTTGATGGCAGTAATTTTGATGAATTTAAAGCGCTATATGGCACAACACTCGTTTGTGGTTTTGCACGAATATTCGGTTACCCTGTTGGCATTGTTGCGAATAATGGCATCCTATTCGGTGAATCAGCACAAAAAGGCGCTCACTTTATTGAGCTTTGTGCACAAAGAAAAATACCGCTAGTTTTCTTACAAAACATTACTGGTTTTATGGTTGGTCAGCAATATGAAGCTGGCGGTATAGCCAAACATGGCGCGAAAATGGTAACAGCAGTTGCTACGGCGCAAGTGCCTAAATTTACCATGTTAATTGGTGGCAGCTTCGGTGCAGGAAACTACGGCATGTGTGGACGAGCTTATGATCCTCGTTTCTTATTTATGTGGCCAAATGCACGTATTTCAGTAATGGGCGGCGAACAAGCAGCAGGTGTTTTGGCACAAGTTAAACGCGACCAAAAAGATAAACTCGGTGAAACATGGAGCGAAGAAGAAGAGAACGACTTCAAACAACCTATTATTGACTCCTACGAACATCAAGGTCATCCATACTATGCCTCAGCTCGTCTATGGGATGACGGTATTATCGACCCCGCTGATACACGACAAGTGTTGGGCCTAGCGATTTCTGCATCCCTTAATAAACCTATCGAGGATACCAAGTTTGGTATCTTCAGAATGTAGGAGTGATTAACATGACTACACTAAAAAAAATTGAAACAGGAAAAGTACTCTTTGATGTTGATCGTTATGGCGTAGCAACCGTAACTTTAAATAATCCGGATAAACACAATGCTTTCGACGATAAAATCATCGCTCAGCTGACCATTATTTTTATGGAAATAGCCAAACGTGATGACATCAACGTTATGATCTTAACATCTACCGGTAAAAGTTTTTCTGCCGGAGCGGATTTAGGCTGGATGAAGCGCATGGCGAGTTACTCTTATGAAGAAAACTTAAAGGACGCCAATGCCTTAGCTAATATGCTAAAAGCATTGAATTTTTTACCACAAACAACCATAGCTCAAATTCAAGGAGCCGCTTTTGGCGGCGCCGTTGGATTAGCTAGTTGTTGTGACATTGTTATTGCCAGCAATAAAGCGAGCTTTTGTTTAAGTGAAGTTAAGCTGGGTTTAATTCCTGCAACTATCAGCCCATATGTCGTGAATGCTATTGGACAAAAAGCGAGTCGTCGCTACTTCCAAACTGCAGAAAGATTTTTTGCGGATAAAGCTCAACAATTAGGTTTAGTTGACGAAATTGTCACTTTAGAAGAACTAGAAAACACCGTAATGAATATGGTTAGCACAATACTTAGTAACGGGCCTAAAGCTGTTCGCCAAGCAAAAAGGTTAGCTTTAGATGTTGCTTATCAAGAAATAAATGATGAATTACTCAGTATTACCAGCGAACGAATTGCCTCAATTCGTGTTTCAGAAGAAGGCCAAGAAGGTTTAACCGCTTTTTTTGATAAACGCCCAGCGAGCTGGCAAAAAGAACCCATGAGTAAAGGATAAAACATGTCTAAATTAACAACTAAAACAGCAAAAATGTTTACTAAAATTCTTATTGCTAACCGTGGTGAAATCGCCTGCCGCATCATTAAAACTGCCCGTAAAATGGGTATTTTAACGGTTGCAGTATACTCTGATGCCGATGCAGACTCACTTCATGTAAATATGGCTGATGAAGCGATTTACCTTGGACCGTCACCTTCTCGCGAAAGTTACTTATTATCAGAAAAAGTAATTGCAGCGGCAAAGCGCACCGGTGCCCAAGCAATACATCCTGGTTATGGTTTCCTGTCTGAAAATGCGGATTTTTGTCGCATGTGTACTGACGAAAATATTACCTTTATTGGCCCCCCTGTTGCAGCAATTGAAGCGATGGGTTCAAAGTCTGCCGCTAAAAACATCATGGAAAAAGCTAATGTACCTTTAGTACCTGGCTATCATGGAGACGATCAGTCTGAAGCGATCATCAAAAAAGCTGCCGACGATATGGGTTACCCGGTATTACTAAAAGCGACCGCTGGTGGTGGTGGTAAAGGTATGCGTCAGGTATGGAGTGAAGCTGAATTTAGTGAAGGTTTCTCTGCAGCAAAACGCGAAGCTATGTCATCATTTGGTGACGATAGAATGCTAGTTGAAAAATATTTAACGCAACCTCGTCACGTTGAAATCCAAGTGTTTTGTGATAATCATGAACATGCTGTTTATTTATTCGAACGTGACTGCTCGGTACAACGCCGTCATCAAAAAGTAATTGAAGAAGCGCCAGCATTTGGTATGAGTGAAGACTTGCGCAAAGCTATGGGTGAATCAGCCATAAAATCAGCACAAGCGATAGGTTATCAAGGCGCCGGCACTGTTGAATTTTTACTGGATGTTGACGGTTCATTTTACTTTATGGAAATGAATACTCGCTTACAAGTTGAACACCCTGTTACTGAAATGATCAGCGGTCAAGATTTAGTAGAATGGCAGTTAAGAGTGGCAGCTGGAGAAGTTTTACCAAAAACACAAGAAGAGCTAGTTATTAAAGGGCATGCATTTGAAGCGCGTATTTACGCTGAAGACCCTAACAACGATTTCTTACCGGCAACTGGCACATTAGACTTTTTGCAGCCTCCTGTAGAAAGTGAACATGTCCGCGTTGATACAGGTGTACGTCAAGGTGATGACGTAAGTGTATTTTACGATCCTATGATTGCTAAATTAATCGTTTGGGACGAAAGCCGCGAAAAAGCATTACAACGTTTAAGCAAAGCATTGTCGGAATATCGTATTAATGGTGTAACAACCAATATTGATTTTCTTTATAATGTTGCAACGTCAAAGCCATTCATTAATGAAGAAATTGATACCAGTTTTATCGAAAAATACGACAGTGAAATATTTCATGATGACAAGCAGGCACTTGCCGATGAATTACCGATGGCGGCCCTGTACTTAGTACTTGCTCTAGCGGATAACGCAAAGCAAAAAGCGGCAACAACTACCGATCCTTATTCACCTTGGAATAACACGAATGCTTGGCGTTCAAATGAAGCACATATTCATCAATTAGTGTTATCGCATAACGATGTTCAATACCCAGTTACCGTTGAACAAAAGCGCCAAGCTAATAAAAGCTACTATTTAATTTCTGTTGGCGAGCGTACTGTAGATTGCCAAGGTAGAATTGATGGCGATACGTTACATGTCAGTATTGACGGTTACCGTAGCCAAGCAACCATAGCTCATAACATTTCTAGTGCCGGCGACCAAATCAGCTTGTATCGTCAAAACGGTGTCTTTAACTTTGTTCATATAAAGCCTGATTGTGGTGATAACAATGATAACGACAATCATGGAGGCCTTGTCGCGCCGATGAACGGCACTATGGTTAGCGTTCTAGTAAAAGCTGGCGATATAGTCACTAAAGGTCAATCGTTAATGATCATGGAAGCCATGAAAATGGAACATACTATTAAGGCGCCTGAAAACGGCACCATTGAGACCTTGTTTTATAGTGAAGGTGAAATGGTTGACGGTGGCAGCGAGTTACTTGCTTTTATTGCTGAGGAATCATAATGACCTCTCCATCTAATAGTATATTACCCACAAAAGTAAAAATAGTTGAAGTTGGCCCTCGCGATGGTTTGCAAAATGAGAAACAGCAAATCAGTGCAGAAGATAAAATACAACTCATTAATTTACTTAGTGAAGCAGGCGTTCGTTATATTGAAAGTGGCAGTTTTGTATCACCTAAATGGGTGCCGCAAATGGCAACGTCAACGGATGTTTTTAAGGGGATTAACCGTAAAGACAATGTTACTTACGCTGCCCTTACCCCAAATATGAAAGGCTTTGAGGCTGCAGTAGCGGTTAATGCCAGTGAAGTCGCTATTTTTGGTGCCGCTTCTGAAGCATTTAGTCAAAAAAATATTAACTGCTCTATTGCAGAAAGCCTTGAACGCTTTGAACCGATAATGTTAGCCGCTAAACAAGCAAATATTCCAGTACGCGGTTATGTTTCTTGTGTGGTTGGTTGCCCCTATGAAGGTGATATCGATCCAGAGCAAGTAGCATCGGTTGCTGAAAAATTATTCAAGATGGGTTGTTATGAAATATCGCTTGGTGACACTGTTGGTGTTGGTACACCGGCAAGCGTACAAAAGATGTTACAAGCCGTTAGCGCACGTGTACCAACAGCTAAGCTAGCCGTTCATTTTCATGATACCTATGGACAGGCGTTAACTAACATTTACACTGCTTTGCAAAATGGTATTTCTGTTATTGACAGTTCCATTGCCGGATCAGGCGGTTGCCCTTATGCTAAGGGCGCTTCAGGTAATGTTGCCACTGAAGATGTTGTATACCTATTAAATGGTTTGAATATTACAACAGATATAGACTTAAATAAACTGGTGCAAGCTGGCTGGTTTATCAGCGATAAATTAGGTAAAGCACCTTCATCGAAAGTATCCAATGCTTACCGTTCACAAGAATAAGTACAAAACGAAATAATAGTGAGGAATAAATAATGGCAGGATTCGACAAGGTAGTGTCAAGCTACGAAGAAGCCATGGCTGGTTTGGAAGACGGCATGACCGTAATTTCAGGCGGCTTTGGTTTATGTGGTATCGCAGAAAACTTAATTAGTGAAATAAGACGCAAAGGCACCAAGGAACTAACATTTGTTTCAAATAATTGTGGTGTTGATGACTTTGGTTTAGGTGTGTTATTACCGGACCGTCAAATAAAAAAGATTGTTGCTTCCTATGTTGGTGAAAACGCAGAGTTTGAACGCCAAATGATGAGTGGTGAATTAGAAGTAGAGCTAACACCACAAGGTACACTAGCTGAAAAAATGCGTGCTGGTGGTGCTGGTATCCCAGCATTTTTTACAGCAACTGGCTACGGTACACCAGTAGCTGAAGGTAAAGAAGAACGTGAAATAAATGGCAGAATGTATATCCTTGAACCTGCGATTACTGGCGACTTTGCTCTTGTTAAAGCATGGAAAGCTGATCGCTACGGTAACCTAGTTTTTAGAAAAACAGCGCGTAATTTTAATCCACTTGCTGCCACAGCAGGTAAAATTACCGTAGTTGAAGTGGAAGAAATTGTTGAGCCTGGTGAGTTAGACCCAGATCACATTCATACCCCGGGTATTTATGTAAACCGTGTTATTTTAGGCACGTTTGAAAAACGCATTGAACAACGTACCGTTCGTCCTGCTCAGTCATAAAATAATATCGGAGATTAAGCAATGGCTTTATCAAGAGAACAGCTTGCGCAACGCGTAGCACAAGAATTACAAGATGGTTATTACGTAAACTTAGGTATTGGCATTCCAACATTAGTCGCTAACTATATTCCAGAAGGCATTGAAGTGATGTTGCAGTCTGAAAATGGTTTATTAGGCATGGGACAATTTCCTACCGAAGACGAAATAGACGCTGACCTAATTAATGCCGGCAAGCAAACCGTAACCATGGCAACAGGTGCTTCTATATTCGATAGTGCTGAGTCATTCGCCATGATCCGTGGCGGTCATGTTGATTTAACCGTACTTGGTGCATTCGAAGTAGACACTAATGGGAATATAGCTTCGTACATGATCCCTGGAAAGCTGATCAAAGGCATGGGTGGTGCAATGGATTTGGTAGCGGGTGCTGATAATATTATAGTGACCATGACACATGCTTCAAAACATGGTGTTTCAAAACTTTTATCTGACTGTACTTTGCCATTAACGGGTAAAGGTTGTATCAAAAAAGTATTAACTGATTTAGCCTTTATTGAAATAAAAGACGGTAAGTTTCATTTGTTAGAACGAGCACCCGGTGTGAGTATCGATGAAATAATCAAGCTTACCCAAGGTGAGTTAGTTATTCCTGAACATGTTCCGGAAATGACATTTTAACAGTTTAGCTCTATATTTTTACTCGAATTTAACAAAAAAGAGAACTTAGTTCTCTTTTTTTGATCTTATTTTTCAAAATAAATATTATTCAAATAACAAATAAACAAAAGATAAACCCCTGTTTTCTTATGAAAACAATATCATCTTTACAAATATATATTATTAATCAGTAAATAATTGTTACAAAATTGTACATTTGTCTTGCATTTTTTTTCTTGATTAGCAATACTAAAATAGACAAAGAAAAGGCAAAACATGCGAAAACATGTTACGCAAAACCACCGGTCTAAGGGATTTACCTTTTAAAGTGTAAATTCTATGACAGCGGAGTCACCTCGTTTATAGGTACATCCCGTGGTTTTTTCTTTTACTAACTAAATTAATTAAAAGGTTACTAAAATGAAAAAATTATTACTAGCTTCTATCATTACTGTTTTAACAATTACGTCTGCTGTATCGGCGCCGAAAGCACAAGCTGCGAACATAGCACAAACTATATGTGAGTATGTTGCTGCTGACGACAAAAAACGCATGCGCAAATTTTTAAAATCGAATAAATTAAAAATTCGTAGTATCTTCAAAGGTATTCAATGTAATGGGCAGAATCTGTTGGCGTTTGCCGCAGCTAAAGATTCAGTAAAAACAGGCTCTTTGATGATTTCAAAATTACCAAAGAAAGTTGTTTCAGCTAATTTAGCAATGTTGCAAACCGGATCACAACCATTAATAGACGCAGCTAACAAACGCGTTAGCAGCTAACTTTATTTTTTAGTAGCCGTTATTTGTTACAGCAAGTGTACAGTTTTACTAGATAATAATTCTATGTCATTTGAAAAGGTCTGCTTCGGCAGACCTTTTTTTATCTGCTGACATTTGAAATCAACATTTCCCTTCATCACACTAGCACACAGCTAAAAAACTGATTACACTGAAGTTATTCCCATCTAAACTTTTTGATCTGTATGTCTAAAAAAAGAAATTATAAAGACAGTAAAAATGCATTAGTACTTACCGGTGGTGGTGCTCGAGCCGCGTATCAAGTGGGTGTACTTTCAGCTATAGCCAAATTTGTACCAAGAAATCATGGTATCCCCTTTCCTATTATCTGTGGTACTTCGGCTGGTGCTATTAATACTACAGCATTAGCTTGTTATGCGTCCTGCTTTCACCTAGGTGTAAAAAAATTAGAATGGGTATGGAAAAACATTAATACCAGTAGAATATATCATAGTGATAGCATGCGCGTTTTTTCTCATTTATCTAAAGGTATGCTGGCAAGTTTTCAAGCCGATTACGCCAATAAAAGTTCACGCAGCTTATTAAACAGTGCCCCTCTTCGCGACATGTTAAATATGGTGATAGACTTCAAACGCATTGATGCCAATATATTACGTGGTTATTTATCAGCAGTTTCTATTACTGCATCAAGTTATAGTAATGGCGACTCGATCAGCTTTTATCAATCTGAAGAATCTATTTCGCCTTGGTTTCGGGCTAAACGCCGTGGTGAGCCTTGTCAAATTAACAGCGAACACTTAATGGCCTCAGCCGCAATTCCCTTAGTATTTCCGTCGATAAAAATTCGTCAAGAGCATTATGGTGATGGCTCAATTCACCAACTTTCGCCATTAAGTCCTGCGATACATTTAGGTGGAGAGAATCTATTTATTGTTGGTGTAGAACAGCCTAAAGAGACAATGCATAACAAAGAAAACAATCCTCACCCACCTACGGCTGCAACTGTGGCAGGTCATTTACTTGATAGTGTTTTTTCTGATACTTTACAGAGTGACATTGAACGATTAGAACGTATTAATGAAACGATAAAACTCATCCCTGAAGAAGTAAGAAAAGCTAAAGAAGGTTTAAAACCTATTTCATCGTTTTTAATTAACCCTAGCCATGACTTTAACGCCATGGCTGTAGACTACTTTTCTGATTTACCATTATCAATTCGTTTATTATTACGTAGTGTTGGCATATCAAACGATTCAGAGTCTAGTATTGTTAGCTATTTATTATTTGAAAAAAATTATTGTCGTCAATTAATTAAATTAGGCTTTGAAGACACCATGGAGCAAGAAACAGCAATTAGAAAACATCTGTCCCTTGATTAACTCCTTATCACTACCTTCCTTCTTGAATAAAACGCTCAGCCCGTTCAACACGTCTTGGTTTACCTCGTACAATTAATGTATCTTGTGCCTGTAAAATCATACTTTCATCTGGCGTTTCTGTTTCAATATTATTTCGACGTAAAGCAATCACGACCACTCTACGTGCAGATAAGTTAAGTGAGCCGATAGATTGCCCTATTCCATAAGAATTTTCCGTTAACATTATCCCGTTCGCAAACTCGATACGGTCCATCGCTTCAGGACTCATATCTGTCTGTTCACCTTGGAAAAAACCATGTAAATGACTGTAATGCTCTTTACGTTCTTTTTGAACACGGCGAATAATTCGAGAAAAAGGTACTCCTGTCAACGATAATACCTGAGACACCAGCATTAAACTCCCCTCTAAGCTCTCTGGCACCACTTGGTTCGCGCCAGCCTCTTGTAAGGCGTCTAGTTGATCATCATTTCTCGTGCGTACCAAAATAGGAACATCTGGCGACAATGACCTTACCTTTTGAATAATATCAAGTGACTGTTTATCATCACCAAAAGCAATTACTACCAGCTTAGCTTCAGATAAATTCGCAGCTTGCAATATTTCGTTCTGTCTTGATGAACCAAAAAGAATATTTTCGCCTGCCTCCCTAGCTTTAGCTGTTCTGAGAGGGTCAATATCAATGGCAACAAATTTGATCGACTCTTGCTTTAAGAATCTGCTAACCGTTTGACCAACACGACCAAAACCACAAATAATCACGTGATCGCTTAATTCAGTTTGCTCGGGTAATTCAGCCAAATGATCTGTATCTACGGGTACATCTCGACTGATTGACAAAGACCATTTTCGCGCATTATCAATCATATAAGGTGTTATCCCCATACTCAGTACGCCTGCCCCTAATAAAATAGAAGCGGTTTCAACCGGCAATAACTCTACTTGATTGGCTAAAGCAATAAGTACAAAGCCAAATTCTCCCATTTGGGCAAGCATGATGCCTGACGCCCAGGCATCTTTTGAGGCTTCTCCGGCTCGCTTTGCTAACAATGCAATGATAATAATTTTCACCGACATGAAACTAACCATAACACCGAGAATAACAAGGGGAGATGAGTAAACGATACCAATATCGAGTTTCATGCCTACCGTGACAAAAAACAGTCCTAATAGGATATCTCGATAAGGCCTAATATCAGCTTCAAGCTGATGTTTATATTCACTTTCACCGAGCATCATGCCGGCAAGAAATGCACCTAAAGCCATAGATAGGCCAAACCACTGTGTTAAAGATGAAGCGACTAATGTTACTAATAACGTGGTTAAAACGAATAATTCATCGGTTCTTACTTGCGCAATTAAATTAAATAAACGAGGCAGTAGCCATTTACCTGTAAACAGTAATAAGGCTACAACAAAAATACCTTTTACTAGCGCAATTAATAACTCAACAGCCATTGAGCTTCCTGATTCTTGAGCAAACATTGGAATGATAATAAGTAAAGGAACAACTGCGACATCTTGAAAAAGTAAAATTGCTACTGACAATTGTCCCGACTTTCGTTTCATTGCCCCGGTTTCACTCAATTGCCTAATAACAATAGCCGTTGAAGACAAGGCTAGAATTCCGCCGATAATTAAAGCACTAGCAAATGTTTGACCAAAAAACATCGCAACGACCATGAAGAAGACAAGTGATATACCTACTTGCAAACTCCCGACAGCGAGTACTAAATGTCGCATTGCCATTAATTTAGGCAATGAAAACTCTAAACCTAAAGTAAAGAGTAGAAAAACAATACCTAATTCAGCAAAATGATCATAATCGACTTGGTCTTGTGCTAACGAAAATCCATGATCCCCAACCAACATTCCAGCGACTAAATAAGCCAAAATAGCCGGCAAGTGTAATCGACGAAATAGCCAAACAATAAGAACGGCACTCGATAATATAGCTAAAAGTTCAAAATGACCTGCCACAAAAATTCCTTGTTGTATTGTTCGAACGACTAAAAATGTTGATAAATAATACTATGCCCGTTATTTATCTCTGTGTCTAAGGCAATTATAGATGGTTTATTGGCGGCAAGCTATTGCCATTAGGGACTTGTCAAAAAACTAACAGTTTAATACTGCGTATAAACCCTATTATTATCAGCAAATTAAAAGTTGATAAAAAGTTATCAACTTAGGTATAAAAATTGCTTATTCAATACTGATAGAAATAATCAGGTGATGATATGCAAACATTAAACTTAGTAGATAACCAGGCTTTTGAATTTAACGCTTTCAAAGTATTTGACAGCCCGAACAATGAAAATACTAAGAGAAAGATGGCGCTAATGGAGCAGTTACAGACTACTTTAGAGCTAGATGGCTTGCTAAATATTTTTGCGATGGAAGCAGCAAAATATGTCGATTTTTCAGGTCTATATTTCAAAAAAGGTGACACGACTGTTGCTATCAGGGGAAGTAGACAGGGTAAAAACGAACGTCATTTTGAATTAAAACTTAATCATGAATTTATCGGTGTTCTCACTTACGCGATTAATTCACCTATCAGTATCACCAACTACAAAATACTTAATGATCTTCATCAGTACTTAATCAATCCAATTAATAATGCCTTGCGTTACCAAGACGCGCTGCAACTAGCAATGCAAGATGCATTAACATCATTAAGTAATCGCCGTTGTTTTGATGAGCAACTAAAACGAGCTATGCATCATGCTAATCGCCAGCGCAGTAAAGTTGGTTTAATTATTTGTGATTTAGATAAATTCAAATTAATTAATGACACTTACGGACATAATATTGGTGATGAAGTTTTAATACAATTTTCTCAAGCACTTAGAGAAAGTGTACGTGATTCAGACAGTTTATTTAGGTTCGGTGGTGACGAGTTTTCAATCATAGTTGAAGATGCCACTATAGATTCATTAAAGGTTATTGAACAACGTATTTACAGTGCTATGATTTTAGATCCATTGCTAGCAAAATATGAGGTGACTTGTAGTTTAGGACATACCTTTATGGATAGAATGGATACGCAGGCTAGTTTTTTTGAAAGGGCTGACAAAGCACTTTATCACAGAAAAACATTTCAATATCGCAAGTTAAGCTTGGTGTAAACTGCCCACGTTTAACTAAGCTTTTCGTCTTCGGCAAAATAACGTAGTGCTACTTTTTGCTGATCTGGTGTTCTGCCAACAAGTAGGCGGCAAAATGTTACCGCCTTGCCAAATTGCTTAACACCGACAACGCTTAGTGCTTTTTTAAAACACCATGGGGCAAAGTCATAGCTAAAAATAAAATGCTCTATTGCCACCTCAATACTTGGGTAAGTCACTCCGTCAAAAATAAAGTCGTCACTAATATGACTACAATCTAATTCAATACCCTCTAATGACAAACTCCAGCCTTGATAGTTAACGCGTTGTTTGGCAACTTCATACATAAACCAGGCACTTTTTTGAAATCCTGAAAAATTACCACTTTCAAATTCACTTTCGGCAAGTTCTTCTTTTGTCCAATTAATTCCTATGGCTAAATCGTCTCGATACGTTTGCGTTAAGAAACGTTTAACATCTGTAGACACGGCCCAAATAGAATGCTGCTCTGCTTTTCTTGCTAAGCGCGTACATTCCCGACAACTGGGCACAGACAATGATGGATGGGCGCAATCGAAAACGGGGAAATATTGATGTGGAAAGCCAAAAGTTAATTCAGATGGCTCGCCACAAAACCAGCATTGATGGCGATGCTCGAATGGAATATCAATTAGGGTATGTGCCATAAATACTATATCAGCAATTAATTATCTGCGTTTGCCTGTAGGTGCCGGCTTTTGCTTTTTCGCCACTTTTGCACGTCGTTTAGCAGCCGGAGTGTTTTCTTCTTTTTTACGAGCAATTAATTGGTTTTTCTCTTGAGTTGCTTTATAGCGACTTTTCTTTAATGGTTTATCATCTTTTTCAGCATACTGTGCAGGTAATGCGCGATCTAATTCATATCCTGGCACGGTAATACGTTCAAAAGTTCGGCCAATTAGTGCTTCAATATTTTCAAGAAATTGTTCATCTTTAGGGCTAACCAATGAAATTGCAGTACCTGACTTCCCTGCACGGCCTGTACGACCAATTCTATGTACATAATCTTCCGCAAGGTACGGTAAGTGGAAGTTAACCACATAGGGTAAGTCTGGAATATCTAAGCCACGTGCGGCAACATCAGTTGCAACTAAAACTCGTACTTTTCCTTCTTTGAATTGCTCTAAGGCTTTATTTCTTGCACCTTGAGTTTTATCACCATGACATAAAGCAGCCTTTATACCGTCAAGCTTTAATTCTTTGGCTAGTATATTGGCGCTTTCTTTCGTGCCAGCAAAAACAAGTACTTGCTTCCAATTGTTCACGCCAATTATTTCTGACAACAATTCACACTTACGCGTTTCTGAAACCCAATAGACTGACTGTTTTACTTTACCTGAAGTTGAATTCTGACGAGAAACTTCTAAGGTCTTTGGTGTATTTAACACTTGTTTTGCTAAGGTTTTAACTTTGTTTGAGAACGTTGCTGAGAACATTAACGTTTGGTGCTTTTGTTTGATAACGCTAATTAATTGTTGAATGTCATTTAAAAATCCCATATCTAACATGCGATCTGCTTCGTCTAAAACGAGAAATTTAATTTGTGATAAATCAACATTTCTTGCAATAACATGCTCAAGTAAACGACCTGGAGTAGCAACAAGTACATCAACACCTTGTTTTAGCATTTTCGTTTGCGGCGGCATATTTACACCACCATAAACAGCGCCACAATTCAGCGGTAAAAACTCACTGTAACTTTCAATGTTGCGAGAAACTTGCTGTGCAAGCTCTCTGGTAGGCGTTAAAATAAGTGCGCGAATTGTTTTAGACGAATTATTATTCATAGGTATTTTAGCTAAAGCTTCTAATACCGGTAAACTAAACGCGGCCGTTTTACCCGTTCCCGTTTGTGCACTAGCTAATAGATCGACACCCGAGCGAATAAGCGGAATGGCCTGTTGCTGCACTGGTGTTAAGGTTTTATAACCACAAGCTTTTACAGCCTTTAATAATTCAGCAGACAAGCCTATTGCATCAACACTCATTACATCACCACTTATAAAAAACAAAACAAAAATTTAAGGCGCGCATTCTAGCATGTTTACGCTCTGTCTATCAGACTATTTTTGCCAAATACCTTTAGTTAAATTAAAACGTGCATGCTCGCTTTCATTTGGCTTGTAACTAGGCAATTTTCCTTGGTTATGTTGCTGATGATAATCTTGCGTAATACTAACAACAACCTTAGACAATAATAATAAAGCGGTCACATTCACGACTGTCATCAAGCCCGTAGATAGATCAGCCAAAGCAATGACTTGTGGCAGACTTGCCACAGAGCCAAAAATTAGCATAGCTAAAAATCCACAACGTAAAAACCAATGGCCAAGACGATTGTCCATATTAAGATATTTTAAATTATTTTCGGCATAAGCAAAGTTGGCAACAATGGAGGTAAAACCAAAAAGTAAAATAGCAATAGTAATAAAGTCACTACCCCATGCCCCTACTTGATAGGCTAAAGCTTGTTGAGTTAACTGAATTCCCTGAGCATCGCTACCCGTATCTTTAAAAAGCAGGATAAGAAAAGCCGTACAGGAACAAATCACAATAGTGTCAAAAAATACTGCAAGCATTTGTATATAGCCCTGCGAAACCGGATGTGGTGGGAATGGTACGGCAGCAGCAGCCGCGTTAGGTGAACTTCCCATTCCTGCTTCATTAGAATATAGCCCCCGCTTTATACCTTGAACAATAGCAGCACCAACTAAGCCACCCCCCGCTTCTTTTAATCCGAAGGCAGAAGCAAATATATCGCTGATAATGGCAGGAATTTTTTCTATATTTAAAAAGATTACGGCTAAGCACACTAATAAATAAGCAAGTCCCATAAAAGGTACTGTTATTTCAGCAAAGCGCGCGATGTTTTTTAAACCACCAAAAACAATAAATGCGGTAGCTATCGTAATAGCAATGCCCGTGAAGAGTGGGTTAATACCAAAAGAACCATTAAAAGCATCTGTTATTGAGTTAGCTTGAACCGAACTAAAAACAAACCCGTAACCAAAGAACAAACACACAGAGAAAGTCACTGCGAGCTTTTTATTTTTTAGCCCTTTACTCATGTAATAGGCAGGGCCGCCACGAAAATTACCGTTAGCGTCTTTCTCTTTATAAAGCTGCCCTAAAGCGCTTTCTGCAAAAGCTGTCGCCATGCCCACTAAAGCAATAAGCCACATCCAAAAAACAGCCCCTGCGCCCCCTAATGTAATGGCAACAGCAACACCCATTAAATTTCCGGTCCCTACACGCGCAGCGAGAGATGTACATAATGCTTGAAAGGAAGATATTCCTTGGCTGTCAGTTTTTCTACTCAGCTTAAGCAAAGTAAACATATGGGTAAAACGGGTTATTTGCAGAACCTTTAATCGCCAAGTAAACCAAAGACCACAACCTGTAAGTAAATAGATAAGGACACTGCCCCATAAATATCCATTAATTGTTCCTATCCATTGTTCCATCAAAATTTTTCTCACCTTAGTTATAGAGTCTGCAGATTGCATACCGTTTTATTTAACGTCTACGTAGACGTTTAATTATTCGTCAAAAAATTGCATCGCGATAAAATGTAAAAATCTAAAAGCGCCTTTAGAGGATGCCCCTACTTACCCTTTGAAAAATACAGGTACTTACTTTCTAGAATCTATATGGGTATGTGTAATTGAATTGTATCAGGAACTCATAGTCCATTCGAATATTTTAAGTGCTTGGTTTATATAGTCGTTAGCATTTACGGTTTGAAGAATGTATGCGCGCGTAATATCAACCAATCGCCATATATTAACGGATAAATATTGCTTTAAATAATATTTATTTTTATCAGTGTTCATAAAAACATTTGATACCTTAAGTATTCTTTAAGGTTCATAAGTTAATTTTGTCATCAACAACAAGCAGGAGATAATGATGATGAATTTAAATACGAACAACCAAATCCAAACGGAAGTTTCATTAAAAAGAGATAGAGGGAGTTTAATTAAGAAACAATTAAATTTTGATATTCAGCTTGCTCCTGTTGGCAGTAAGAATCGAAATGAAATTGAAACATTCATTAGACTAGGGTTCGCTAAAGCTTATGATGCGAACATATCCATTACGACTCCTCATTTATTGGCACTATCAAACGGTAATTATAAAGCTGCATTAGGTATTCGTAATGGACATGACAACTTATTTCTAGAGCAATACCTTTCAGGGACTATAGAGCAGCAATCCGTTTTTGCAGACCACGAAATAAAACGACAAGACATTGTCGAACTAAGTCACCTTTTCAGTAATGCGAAACGTTTTACCATTCCATTATTTATGGTTACAGCAGTATCATTATTTTTTCTTAATTATAAATACTTGGTATTTTCAGGCACTGAAAAAGTTATCAACTTAATTGGTAATGCAGGAGTAAAAACAACCTTCATCGGCAACGCTGAACGCCACAAAATACAAGAGTCTACTGATGATTGGGGGAGCTATTACAGTACAAACCCCAAAATAATTGCTGTATCACTATTAGAGGTAATGTCTCTAATTACTAAACACCCGTTATACACAAAAATGTTTCAATCACTCGATGGGCAAATTGCTAAAATTTGCCATCAATTACGCTAACCCAATCAATGATTAATTATTTAATACATAAAAAGGTATCACTATGAAGACTTTAACAAAGTTCACCCTAACTAGCTCAATGAAAAAATCACTGATATTAGTCGCATTGTTTTGCGGTTTTAACATTAACGTATACGCCAATGCGTCTTCTCAAAATGACTTTAACCAAGCTTTAATAACGTTACAACAACAGTGGGCAGACGCTAATTATGCTAAAGATAAAGATTTGAAAAAAAGTGCATTTATCGCTTTACAAAAAGAATCAATAGATCTTACAACAGCTTTTCCTAAACAAGCTGAAGCATGGATTTGGCATGGTATTGTTCAATCCAGTTATGCAGGTTTTAAAGGCGGCATGGGCGCAATTTCATTAGTAGATGACGCGAAAGAAGCATTAGAGAAAGCTCTCATTATTGACGAGAAAGCATTACAAGGCTCTGCTCATACAAGTCTAGGTATTTTGTATTTAAAAGTACCTGGATGGCCCCTTAGTTTTGGCGACGATGACGAATCAGAAAAACATTTAAAAATAGCATTGAAAATGAACCCTACAGGGATTGATGTAAATTACTTTTTAGCCGAATTTTATATGGAACAAAAAGAATATAGAAAGGCGAAACAACATCTCATTGCCGCTAGTTTGGCTCCAGTAAGACCAAATCGTAAGAATGCTGATGAGTTCAGGCAAGTAGAAATTAATACTTTACTGATACAAGTAAATGAAGAATTGGCTGAATATTAAGGCTATGCTTTTACTTTATACAGTCGACTAAAACTAACTCTACATGATCAAATTTCGACCTGACTTATTAATAGCCCAGGTCGAACTACTCACATTGGGTTACCAATAGAATACTTCCAAAAAAAATGGTGATATATAGATTAATTAAGACTCTCTATTAAAATTTAAAAGACAGTTCAACCACCCCTACAATAATGCTAAATCAATTATGCGAGTATCCCGTCAAAGCTATTCATCAGTATGAGAACAAATTTACCAGACTATATTCATTCACAATAATGTTTAGATAAATCTAGATTTATGTTTGTTTATTGTATGTTGGACAGTTTAGCCATATTTATACAACCCCTACCTCATTATACTTGCTTCAACTCATGACTACTGATGAGTTTCACCTATGTTATAAATGTTAATAGGAATATAAAATGATTTTTTTAAGAACTGCTTTCATAACCTCACTCTTGTTAAGCTGTTTAGCAGTAAATATTGCCAATGCAGGATTGATTTTAGATGAAGACTTCGACCCTATTACATCAGCAGATTGGACATTATCAAACGCTTCGGTTTTAGGAAACCCTGCTTCGGAATTTTATAACAAAAATGCCTTGCACTTCAATGGTAGTGGTACTCGCTCTGCAATTACAAACTCATTTGATATGACAACAGGTGGTTTACTTTCATTCATGCTTAAAATAGGTGGATCTAACGATACCGCAACATTCGAAGATGCAGATGCTGGTGAAGATGTGCTAATACAATACGCAACGGATGGTGGAGCATGGATTAACTTACAAGTTTTTGACACTGAAGATTCAAATTTTAAAGATACCTGGGGCTTGGTTAATCTATCTATTTCAGGGTTAGCAATGAGTAGCAACACAAAGTTCCAGTGGATTCAGGCACGTCACAGCGGAAATAACTGGGACAATTGGGCAATTGATAATGTACGCCTTAGCAACAATGTTAATGTTCCAGAACCATCAACATTCGCCATTTTAGCATTAGGTATGATAGGTTTAGCATCGCGTCAATTTAAGAATAAATCTTAATCTAGTTTTTATTAGTTGAATACCATGAAGCATTAATTGTCATGATTGATGCTTTATAGTTTCTGCTGATTGGTAAATTGTGTCTCTGTACACTTTAATTATTTAGGTACTTTAAAAGACAAGTTTAAATATCCCTTCTATGAAAGGCTATGTTCTCATATTACCAAGACAATAAAGATACAAACTATCTTTATACATCTAAAGACACCTCCCAACTTGAGGTATCACTAAGTTTCTTCAATTAAATGATATCGCTGTCATGGCAAAGTTACTGTAAAAAGTATTGAAGGCTCCGGCTTAGAAATATCCCCATTTAAAAACACTTCAGAGCGACAATTCATTTCGTTTAATTGTTGTCTGACGAGATATTTATCTTTTTCACCACATATTACTTTAATAGGTAAGTTCGAAGCTTCAGATAAATTGGTCAGAGTCATCTTAAACAAATGCATCATGTTTGAAGTATTCGTAACTTGAATGGCTGTACATTCTGTAGAGTTAGTACTTAATTGCTTTAATGCTAAATTCATAACTAAGCGCCTTTAAATAAAGTCTACTCAGTATAAAGCATAATTCGCACCATTCTTTTAACAAAACGTTTATTAATAATAAATCAGATACTTATAAACAACATCCAAACAAGCTACACTATTTTATTTTTAAATTGCAAATTCATATGCATTATGAATAATAAAATGACAATATTTAGTTTAGGTGATTTTCGTTTGATACAAAATATGAATAAAAATGAAATCGAATAATGAATAAGTACTGAACAATGTGAAGGACAGTTGTTAATTTACTTACGTCCTTCATACCAGTGTTTAATTTATATCTGTAACATGTAATTACAGCAACTATCCCTCCTTTGAAACTTATGCAAGAAATGTCTTTATCGAACCTTAAATGTCAGTAATTAAAGGTTCGATTACACTTATAGAGTACCTATTCCTAACCTAATCAATAACAAAACTAAGTTTGAAATAATATTCATCGACGTAATAATTATGGGCTCCTATATACAAATTATCTGGCTACTTTAAAATGCAAGTTCCAGAATTCCTTCTCAAAGAGGCAATATTCAAAAAACCATAAGGTTGTACACTTTCTCCTGATTGATTCGTTAAATATCTCCACTCAAGTTGCGCGGGGCTCATTAATTCAGTTAACTCAAAGCCTAATACTTTCATGGTATTCATCAATTCTTGCTGATTAATACCATAGGTTACAGGTTCGCCCATTTTTTGTAATGATGACTTGAAGGCTTCACTGCCACGGTAAATTCCGCCGGTAAAAATATCATCATAAACATAGTCAAAAACGACTTGAGTATTTTCGGGGAATAAAGCGATAACAGATAATAAGTTCTTAAAGGCATCTGCCTGTAAAAAGTATGAAACGCCATCAATAATGAATACCGTTTTTTTATCTTTATCGACCCCTTGGCTCACTAACCAAGCAAGGTCAAAGTTATCTTTACCGTTAAAGTCTGCGGCGCAATAGTTAACTGAACTTTTTTCATTGGCTTTGCCAGCTAAAGTGTCTGTTATCTCTTTCATCGCTGAACGTTTACGGGCAATCATTTCAGGGTGATCTATTTCAAAGCACTTAATGTTGGTTAATTCGTCACGAAATCGGTAGGTTCTCGTATCATAACCCGCGCCTAATATAATTAACTGTTCAGGCTTGTCATCTTCATTAAATGCCTGTATTAACATGTCATCGATAGCTCTTGATTTGGCCATAATATAAGGTAAGCCACCAGGGAGTTTAATGGCATAGATTGCTAAAATTAAGGATCGTACAAAAGAAAATGACAAAATAAAGCGCATAAATTTAGATAAAAATACTTCGGCCATATAGTCTTCGGTGCGAATGGTCTCACCATTTTCTTTATAACCAAGGGTACGTATTAATGCCATAATCTCTGCTGAGGAAGTTGTAGAGAATTTTTTCATATCAAGAACCTTATTTACATTATTATTAATTAATCAATAATATAAAACCTGAACCTTAAAGGAGACTTAAGGTTCAGGAATTTAGCTATGATGTAGGAAGACAGTATCTTTTATAAAGATGATTAGAATTTATTTATATATATTCATGGATACCTAGTTCTGACCTTTTACAGTATAAATTCCACCGCTAAGCCGCCTGTACTTGCTTTATCCAAGCGCCAGTCGATTTGATGAATAGTGGCTATGCGATTAACGATGGCGAGACCTAAGCCTGAACCTTCTCCTATTGCATCTGGCGTTCTATAAAAACGATCTTTTACTCGCTCTCTTAATGCTTCGGCTATACCTGTTCCAGCATCTTCAACGGTAATTTTTTTATGAACGCAATCAAGTGTAATGGTAATGGCAGATTGCTCGGGACTATATTTTATTGCGTTAGTGACTACATTACATAACATATTGTAGATAAGGGCTTGATTACCTTTAATTGATAAAACCTCATCGTTTGGATTAGAGACAATATAGCGCAGTGACTGTTCTTTTTGTTCTGCTAAATGGGTAAAGTCACTAACGACCTGCTCAACCGTTTTTATAACATTTACTTGGCTAAAATCATTTTCGATGAGCTGTGTATCTGCACGACTTAATGATAATAATTGCACAACAAGATGTGATAACCGGTGAATGCTTCTTTTGATGTTAATAATAGAGACATCTAACGCGGTATCTTTGTTATCTTCTAAGATGTTT
>Ga0209292_1001351_pt1 | contig 30097 bp, 27 predicted proteins | sample GOMGulsemesocosm_2_FD_184634 | JGI IMG/M metagenome (GOLD analysis project Ga0209292, IMG submission 184634) | Methane-oxidizing microbial communities from mesocosms in the Gulf of Mexico - GOM9C Gulf of Mexico (SPAdes) (version 2) | ecosystem: Environmental > Aquatic > Marine > Cold seeps... | reverse complement strand
TTGGCGGTATTGAACATGCTATTTTGCATTTACTTTACTCACGCTTTTTCCATAAATTATTACGTGATGTTGGTTTAGTAGACTGTGATGAACCGTTTAAAAAGCTTTTATGTCAAGGCATGGTACTCGCTGATACTTATTACCGTGAAGCAGACAATGGCGCACAAGAATGGATTGCACCAAGTGATGTTACTTCAGAGCGCGATGAGAAAGGCAATGTAATTTCTTCAATCAGTAAAATTGATGGTCAACCTGTACTTTCTGCTGGTATGAGCAAAATGTCTAAGTCGAAAAATAACGGCATTGACCCACAAGAAGTTATCGAAAAATACGGCGCCGATACGGTACGTTTATTTATCATGTTCACTTCTCCGCCAGAGCAAACTTTAGAGTGGTCTGATGCCGGTGTTGAAGGTGCGCACCGCTTTGTTAAACGTGTTTATAAACTAGCGAATGATTTTGTTGAAACAACTAAAGGGGCAGAGATTGCTAACCTTGCTGATTTAACCTTAAACGCTAATCAGAAAAAATTACGCCGTGAGTTGCACAAAACCATTGCTAAGGTTACTGACGATATAGGTCGTCGTAATACTTTCAATACGGCTATTGCTGCCATCATGGAGTTGATGAATCACTTAGGTAAAGCTAAATTAGCAAGTGATGAAGACAAAGCGATAATGCAAGAAGCTGTTCGTGCTGTAGTATTAATGTTAACGCCAATTACCCCGCATCTTTGTCATCATTTATGGCAATTAGTGGGTGGTAGTGATGTAAATGTTGAAGATGCTCCTTGGCCGATTGTTGATGACAGCGCTATGGTAGAAGATGAAAAGTTAATCATAGTACAAGTAAATGGTAAGTTACGTGCAAAAATAACTGTCGCCGCTGATGCAAGCAAAGAAGACGTTGAAGCTTTGGGTTTAAATGATGAAAGTGTATTGAAATTTACCGACGGTAATACCATACGTAAAGTTATTTATATTCCAGGTAAATTACTTAATATTGTCGCGAACTAAAGCATTTTGTCATTAATAATTAAAAGCCGAGCATGGCTAAAAGCTATACTCGTCGCGCTGTTAACCACAAGTCTATTAACGGCTTGTGGTTTTCAATTACGTGGTGATTACTTACTCGATGATGACTTGCAAACAATGTATCTTAGTTCAAGTGATGTACATGGAGAGTTAACACGCTTGGTTAAGCTCAGTTTGACACGTAACCAAGTGAAAGTATTAAAACACTCTCAAAAAGATATACCTGAATTACGTATTCTTTCTGATAAATTAGATAGACGTACCTTATCGCTATTTTCTAATGGTCAAGTAGCAGAGTATGAACTGATATATTCAGTACACTATCAAGTACGCTTTACTGGTGAAGATGCTCAAAACTTTAACTTTGAACTGTATCGTGACTATCAAGATGATCCTAACCGTGCTTTAGCAAAAAGTCGTGAGCTTACTCTATTATTAAGTGAAATGAGAACTTCTGCTGCTGATAAAATATTGCGTGATTTAGCAACAATTCAACGATAACGAAATGTTATCACAGTCAGTATATATATTGTTTTTGGGGAGGAATTAAACTCCCCCCTTTACCTAAAAAAATAATATAAACGCAATATAAACATAATTAAAAACCTCTTGAATAATCACTAAAGGTCTAGATGAAAATTTACCATAACAAACTAAGCAGTACCCTACAGCAAGGTTTTAAACCTGTTTGGTTGGTTTTTGGGGATGAACCTTGGCAAAAAAACAATAGCTTAGCCGTTATAAAAGAACATGCTAAAGGCCAAGGTTTTAGTGAAGTCATCCGATTTAGCAGCGACTCAGGGTTTGATTGGCAACAGATACTTGACGAATATCAAGCATTAAGCCTCTTTGCTAGCAATCGTATTATAGAAGTTGAATTAACAACGGTAAAAGTAGGTGATGCCGGCAATAAAGCCCTGCTCGCTTTAGCTGAACGTTTGCAACAAGACTCCAATAGTGATCATGCCCCCCGGGATGTAATATTTATATTCCATGGTGCTAAACTTGATGGTCCAAGCGCTAATCGAAAATGGTTTAAAACACTGTCACAGCTTGGTTGTTATCTACCACTGTATGATATTGAGCTGAAATCTATGCCTCAATGGTTGAATAATCAAGCAAGGCAGTTACAACTCAATATATCGCCCGAGTTAAACGCGCTACTTATTGAGCTGTTTGAAGGTAACTTACTCGCGCTTGCCCAAGAGCTAGAAAAGCTTAGCCTATTATTCGGTTCACAACTCATTAGTATTGAGCAAGCAGAGCCTTTATTGCTCAAACAAGCAAAATTCAACCCCTTTCAAGTTATTGATGCTTTACTACAAGGTGATTGCGCAAGGTGTATTACTATGCTTAATCAGCTTCAGCAAGAAGGCACTGCACCTGCGCAGCTAATATGGGTATTTCATAAAGAAGTAGCTCAGCTATATGCTATGTTAAATCAATTAGCTCAAGGTGAAAGTATTGCTAATGTTTACAAACAATACCGTATTTGGGATAAGCGTAAACCTCTGTACCATCAAGCCTTAACACACATTAAACTTGATAATGTGAAACGTGCGATGGCACGCATTGCTGATATCGACTTATTAAGTAAAACCAGTAGTGAGTTTAATATTTACATTTTATTAGCCGATTTGTGTATCACCTTATATCATGGTGAAAAAACAGCCCCATATAGCCTTAACTACGGTTAGTAAAATACTGATATATTGGTGAATAGCGACATGAGTACTAAAACACTTGCAGCAGGTATAGGCATACTAGGCGGCACTTTTGATCCAATCCACTTAGGTCATACTCAATCAGCTCACAGAGTTGCCACTGAGTTAGGCTTAAGCAAAGTTCTGTTAATACCTGCACATATTCCGCCCCATAAAACTTCAGCTGATTTGATACCTCATGCTACAGCAAAGCAGCGCGCCGCTATGGTTGAAATCGCCTGTCGTCAAAGTTCGCTCTTTACTTGTGATACACGAGAGTTACAGCGCAGTGGTCACTCCTACACGGTTGATACCTTAAAAGAACTTAAGCAGCAATACCCTAAACACCCCCTTTATTTTATAATTGGTATGGACTCACTGATGAGTTTTACCCGCTGGCATCACTATCAAGAAATCATTAACCTTTGTCACTTAGTTATTAACAGTCGTCCACATTACCCTATTGAGCAATTAAATAGTGAAACCAAACGCTTATTAAGCGAATACCAGACTACTGATGTTGCTCAACTATCACAACATGAATCCGGTCTTATATTTTTGGCTAAAGCAGAGTTATTCGACATTTCATCCACTGAAATACGCAATGCGTTAAGCCAAGATCAGAGCCAACATCAACACCTATTACCTGCAATTTCAGATTTTATTCACAAAAATAATCTTTACCGTTAACCCTGCGCGTAAAAAGTGTTAATATCGCACTATTATTTATTGTGCGCGTTAAATAGCACATCAAAAATTACGATTAACGATAGGAATAGTCCCTTGCAAACAGAACAACTTAAAGCATTTGTCATAGAGAAACTTGAAGACATGAAAGGCCGAGATATCATCGCGCTTAATATTAGCGACAAAGCAAGCTTTGCTGATTACATGATTATTTCTTCTGGTAATTCTAACCGCCACGTAAAGTCTATTGCTCAATCAGTTGCTATGGAATGTAGAGCACAAGGCCATGAACCTAAAGGCATGGAAGGTAACGATGTTGGTGAGTGGGCATTAGTCGACTTAGGTGACATCATTGTTCATGTTATGACAGACGAACAACGTGATAAATATAACCTAGAACAACTTTGGGCTGAATAATAGTCAGCTCAACGTTTAAGTAGTGTTAGACGTCTCTAAGATAGTTAACTTGTTCGACTTAAGTTATCTGATAAGAGAAAATAAGTCGACACTACTTTTATCCACCTTTACTTAATCAATTGAATAAACAAAAGCCTCTCTTATGAAACTTACCTTATATGCCGTAGGTAGCAAAATGCCAGCATGGGTTAGCCAAGGCTTTGCTGAGTACAGTCGTCGCTTTCCCCGTGATTTAAGTTTCCATTTAGTAGAGATCCCTGCAGGTAAACGTGGTAAAAATGCAGATATTAACCGCATACTGGCAAAAGAAGGTGAACTGCTACTTGCAGCAATACCCAAAGGTAATCGAATTGTTACTCTAGAAGTTGAAGGGCAACCATGGACCACACCAAAACTTGCTAAACAACTCGAAAACTGGCAACTTGATGGTAGAGATGTAGCCTTACTTGTTGGTGGGCCTGAAGGTTTAGCGCCATCCTGTATTAAAGCATCTGAGCAAAAGTGGTCACTGTCTGCATTAACACTGCCCCACCCTATGGTACGTGTGTTGATTGCTGAAAGCCTTTATCGCGCTTGGAGCGTAAACACTAATCATCCATACCATAGAGAGTAGCTTTTGTTAATGACTACTTTAGCCAGACTTTTTATAACAATATTTATCCTAGATAGTGGGTGTATGGGTAGAGTAAATATGGAAATAGTACCTTAGTGTCTCCACGTCGTGTTGTTATTCGAAATCAAAGTGCTGAAGCAAATTTATTTGCTCGCCGTACCTTTATTGCCTTTGCAGGTGTAGTAGTTGTTTTATTGATACTCTTTGTCAACGTATACACTTTACAAGTTGAATCCTTCGAAAAATATCAAACTCGCTCAAACTCCAACCGTATAAAGTTGCTACCCGTAGCACCTAATCGCGGGCTGATCTATGATAGAAACGGTGTATTACTTGCTGATAATAAACCCGTCTATAGTTTAGAGGTGATCGCCGAAGACGTTGATGATTTACAAACAAGTATTAAAGAAGTTAGTGAACTACTTAATATTAGTAAAGATCGACAAAACAAGTTTTCTAAATCAATGAAACGTAAACGCCGTTTCAAACCGGTAGAGTTACACCCTCGGTTAAGTGATCAACAAGTCGCTTTATTTTCGGTAAATCAACACAAATTCCCAGGAGTTTTTGTTAATGCTCGTTTAAAGCGTTATTACCCTTTTTCAGATTTAACGACTCACAGTCTTGGTTATGTCGCACGCATTAACAGAAAAGATGCTAACAAGTTAGAACAGAACGGAAAATCAGAGAACTATGCTGCTACTTATGGCATTGGTAAGCTAGGCATTGAAAAATACTATGAAGATATGCTGCACGGCACTATTGGTCACCAAGAGGTTGAAATAAACAACCAGGGCCGAGTGATCCGTACACTTAATTATACTCCTCCAGTACCAGGAAAGGATTTAACACTCACCTTAGATATTGAATTACAAATGATTGCTAAACGTGCTTTATCAGGTAAACGTGGCGCAATTGTAGCAATGGACCCCCGCACTGGCGGCATTTTAGCTATGTATTCAAACCCAAGTTACGACGGCAACTTGTTTGTACATGGCATTAGTACTAAAAATTACAATAAATTACGCAACTCAAAAGACTCCCCTTTTATAAATCGTGGTGTTCGAGGCTATCCACCCGCTTCTACCGTTAAGCCGTTTCTTGCGTTAACAGGTTTAGAAGAAAATATCGTTACGCCAAGTACTGTAGTCAATGATCCTGGTTGGTACCAATTGGAAGGTTTGCCAAATAAATATCGTGATTGGAAACCTTGGGGTCATGGCAAGGTAAATTTAACCAAAGCGATAGAGCAATCATGTAACATTTATTTTTATGATCTCGCCTTTAAGCTAGGTATCACCAAAATTAGCACTATGATGGAACGGTTTGGCTTTGGTGATTATACCGGCATTGATATTCATGAAGAAAGCAGAGCCATTATGCCTAGTGTTGCCTGGAAACGTGCTCGGTATAATAAGCCATGGTATACCGGAGAAACGTTATCCGTAGGTATTGGTCAAAGTTTTTGGACGGTTACTCCATTGCAGTTAACACAAGCGTTAACAACACTCGTCAATCACGGTGAGAGAAAAGTACCGCATTTATTAAAAGCGAATAGTGAATTAATGATTGAAGGCAGTGGTAAAGCCTATCATCAAATTACGCCAACAATTTATGAACCAAGAGCACCGCTAAAACTCAAAGACGATACCCATTGGAATGTAGTACTTGAAGCCATGCACAGTACAGTACAAAAATTTGGTGCTACTGCTCACACCCCTTTTAAGGGCACTACTTATGATGCATCGGGCAAAACAGGTTCAGCGCAAGTAGCCCGTATTAAACAAGATGAAAAATATGATGCAAAAGCCACCTCAGAAAATAAACGAGACAATGCTATGTTTATCGCTTTTGCCCCGTTTGATAATCCTGAAATTGTTGTTGCCGTTGCCATAGAAAACGTCGAAAAAGGTGGTGGGGCCACCAATGCAGCCCCCGTCGCTAGACAAATTATGGATCAGTACTTTGGAGACAGAGTCATTACCAGTAAAAAACACGATGTAAATCGAAGAATATATTCAGCCAAAACACCCCTATCACGTGAGGCTGACTGATGCGCAGTACAGGACAAGACCACCAAAAAGTAGATACCATCTGGCAACGTCTTCACATAGATATACCACTATTATTAGGTATATTAACGTTATTAGCATTGGGGCTCTTTCTTGTTTATAGCGCAGGCGGTCAAGAAACAGCGGTTGTTTATCGCAAAGCGAGAAGTATCGGTGTTGCGCTATTTGGCATGTTTATTGTTGCTCAAATCCCACCACTCGTTTATCGAAAGTGGGCCGTTCCCGTTTTTGTCTTAGGTTTGTTACTGCTAGTTAGTGTATTGCTCTTTGGTCATGTGGGTAAAGGGGCACAGCGCTGGCTGGATCTCGGTTTCATAAAGTTTCAGCCGTCAGAAATCATGAAACTTATTGTACCTATTATGATTGCTTGGTTTGTTAGCCAAGATAACTTACCGGTAAAGATATCTACCGTAATACTTGCCTTTATTCTAGTGTTATTACCGACCTTGCTTATTGCTAAACAACCTGATTTAGGTACTTCATTATTAATCGCTAGCTCGGGAATATTTGTTATATTTCTTGCTGGAGCAAGTTGGAAATTGATTGGTGTTTGTGTCGGTTTAGCCTCAGCTTTTGTCCCTATTTTGTGGATGTTTTTGATGAAGCCTTATCAAAAACAACGAGTAATGACTTTTTTAAATCCCGAGCAAGACCCACTTGGCTCTGGCTACCATATCATTCAATCAAAAATAGCCATCGGCTCTGGCGGCATTGAGGGTAAAGGTTGGTTACAAGGAACACAGTCACAATTAGAGTTTTTACCTGAGCGACATACAGATTTTATTTTTTCAGTCTTTAGTGAAGAGTTTGGTTTAATTGGTGTAGCTGCGCTTCTCGCTGTTTATTTATTTGTGGTAATGCGCGGTTTATGGATTGCAGTTAATGCCCAACATGCATTTACAAAGTTACTCGCGGGTAGTCTCACCCTAACCTTCTTTGTTTATGTTTTTGTAAATATAGGTATGGTTTCTGGACTACTACCTGTTGTTGGTGTGCCATTGCCTCTAGTCAGTTATGGAGGAACTTCCATGGTGACATTAATGCTAGGTTTTGGCATCTTAATGGCCATTAGTACTCATCGCCGTTTTCATGTTTAATGTTTACTTATTATCCTTTACCACACAAATTTAATATTATTTTTTCTACGATAAACTTTATGACTCAACAACGCAATTTGCTGTACTACCTTTTATTCATTACCCTTTTGAGTGCTTGTAGCTCTGGTCGGTATCAACAAAAGCATGACAGCACCCCGACGCGATTACCCAATAAGGCAGAATTAAAAGATGCGACTCCGCGCGCTCAAGCCTATAGTCGTGGCGGTAATAAGGACTATCAAGTATGGGGCAAGGATTATAAAGTATTAACAAGCGCCCAGGGGTTTGAACAAACAGGCACTGCTTCTTGGTATGGAAGAAAATTTCATGGTCACTTAACCTCTAACGGTGAAATCTATGACATGTACGCTATGAGCGCTGCACATAAAAATCTGCCATTACCCACTTACTTAAAAGTTACCAATATTACGAATGATAAATCAGTTATTGTTCGCGTAAACGACCGTGGTCCTTTTCACCAATCGCGTATTATCGATTTATCTTACAGCGCGGCTTATAAACTCGATATGTTAAAAACAGGTATTGCTCAAGTGCATATAAGTGCGATCACCAATTTTGACCAAGCAAACTCAAGCCTGAAATCTTCGAACACAGGTCCACAGACAATAGTCGCGAATGAAAGTGTACTTGTTACACCTGCTGCAGTTTCACCGGGAACACCAAAGCCACTAGTTAAGGAGTCTATAAATAATAAAGACACAGCGAGTCTTAAACCTGTCATCAAGACTATGGGCATTACCACCCCGTACATCCAAGTATTTGCCACCAGTAAGAAAGATCTAGCAATTAGTACCGCACACAAGCTACAAACTAAATATAAACAACAAACAAATTACCCAGAGGCAAAGGGGATTTACCGTATTCAAATAGGCCCTATTGCCGAGCTTGCCACCTTAAATGCGCTTTTATTAGCATTAAAACAAAACGGTTACCCAAACGCCTACCCCAGAACTTCGCCATGACGATAGAAAATGGCTGTATCGAAAGTACTATTTTATAAACGTTGTTACATTTTTAACTGCTTTTCTTCGATTTTAATGGCAATATCTGTTTTTTCACCATAGCCAAGCTTTTTATAAGTGGTATACTTTCGCCTAGTTGATTTCCCTAACCTTCTCACATACGACTACACTATGACCAAAACAACGCCACTTTCGGGCAAAAAATCTGCCAACAAACTTTTTACTTTTTTTAGTAGTGCTTTATTAACGGCAACTATTGCATTAATACCCGCTGCTCATGCCATTACAATTATTCCTGATGCGCCTCAAATTAATGCCAAGGGTTTTATCCTCATTGATTACACAACAGGTAAGATTATTGCTGAAGAAAATGCGGATACACAACTAGCACCAGCAAGTTTAACAAAAATAATGACCAGCTATATCATTGGTAAAGAGTTGGAAAACGGCAATATTAAAAACACTGATAAGGTAATGATCAGTGAGAATGCTTGGGCTAAAAAATTCCCTGATTCTTCCAAAATGTTTATTGAAGTAGGTACTGAAGTCCCCGTTAGTCTGCTAAACCAAGGTATTATCGTTGCCTCAGGTAATGATGCGTGTGTTGCCATGGCTGAACATATCGCAGGAAGCGAAAGTGCTTTTGCAGATCTAATGAACGCACATGCAGAACAACTGGGCATGTCGAGCACCTTTTTTGAAAATAGCCATGGTTTAGATAGTACGTCACATATGACGACACCTCGTGATATGGCGACGCTTGCTATTGCGCTTATTCGTGATGTTCCAGAAGAATATTCAATTTACAAACAAAAATCTTTTACCTATAACAATATCAAACAATATAATCGTAATGGGTTGTTGTGGGATAAAAGTTTAAATGTTGATGGCATGAAAACTGGCCATACTTCCAATGCAGGTTACAGCCTAGTCACATCGGCCACTAAAGGCGAAATGCGTTTAGTTACTGTGGTTATGGGCACAGCCAGTGAACGAGCACGAAAAGTTGAAAGTAAAAAATTATTGAATTATGGTTTTCGCTTTTTCGAAACTATCACCCCTTATAAAGCCGGTGAAAAATTTATTGCTAACCGTGTTTGGATGGGTGATAAAGAAAATGTTGATCTAGGTATTATCTCCGATACACCTATTACCATTCCTCGTGGCCAACGTAAAAACTTAAAAGCTAACTTTGAGCTTAACCAGCAACTAACTGCACCAATAGCAAAAGGTACTGTTGTTGGCACCTTATTTTTACAAATTAATGATGAAGATATTGCTCAATATCCACTAGTAACATTAGAAGAAGTTAACGAAGGTAGCCTATTCAGTCGGTTAGTAGATTATGTTAAGTTGCAATTTGCTAACTAACAATCACTAATATCCTTAGAAAAGGGTAGGAAAAACTCACTAGACAAAGCCTCTTTATAGAGGCTTTTTTGTTTTTGTAATAAGAGTTAGCAACAAAGTAATATCAGCGCCGAATATTTAATGTTAAAATGCAGCTATTAAGTAAAAAATTCAGCTCGATAAAGAAGTAACCAAAGATGAAAACCCATTTTGACGAATTATTAGAATTTCCTACCGTATTAAACTTTAAAGTAATGGGCATTGCCTGTGACGAATTACCTGATCTGATCATTGCAGAGTTGCAAAAACACACCCCAGGTGATTATGCACCAAAAATCAAACCAAGTTCAAAAGGTACATACCTTTCTGTATCTCTTGCGGTAACCGTTACCAGTAAAGAACATATTGAAACTATCTATAAAACCTTAACAGCCATTGAGCAAGTTCGTTACGTTTTATAACGCTAACCTAAAAATATAGATTTTAAACCTAAACTATTGAGGTTAGCTTAGTGCACTCTAATGTAATTAATGAGCAAGAGATTAAAACTCTCGCTGATTCACTGGTTATCAGACAATTAAATACCATGGATTACAGCCAAGTTTGGCATGCCATGAAGGATTTTACTGATAATCGCGATAACAGTGTTGCTGACGAATTGTGGTTAGTTGAGCACCCTGCTGTTTTTACCCAAGGCCAAGCAGGAAAAGAAGAGCACCTACTTGTTCCAGGTGACATTGAAGTAGTTAAAGTTGACCGTGGCGGTCAAGTGACTTATCACGGCCCTGGCCAGCTCGTTATCTACTTTATGATCAACCTGCGAAGAAAGAAATTAGGTGTTAGACAGCTAGTAACCTTGATCGAAAACAGTATCGTCTCTGCATTAGCTGATTATAATATTGTCGCTTATGCCAAGGCCGATGCCCCCGGTGTTTACATCGATGAGAAAAAAGTAGCCTCATTAGGATTGCGAGTCCGTAAAGGTTGTTCATTTCATGGTTTAGCGATCAATGTAAATATGGATTTATCACCTTTTTTACGGATTAACCCTTGTGGTTATGCTGGATTAGAAATGGTACAAACAGCCGATTTACAAGGCCCACAAGATACCGCTAGTGCAAGTACTGCGTTAGTGAAACATTTAATAACCTTACTTGAAGCTAATCATGTTAGTTATCAAACTGGTTTACCAAACGAGAATAACACGTCCCATGAGTAGTGACTTAACTTCAGATAATAATATCTCAGAAACAAAAACGGCTAACCGTGCAGCCGGCGAAAAATTTCGCGATGCCGATAAATTAGCTCACATACCGATTAAAGTTGTTAGTTCAACAAAAGCAACAATGTTACGTAAGCCGAGTTGGTTACGTATCAAGTTGCCCAAATCGAGTGAGCGTATTGATAACATCAAGGCTAATTTGCGTAAAAACAATCTTCACTCAGTTTGTGAAGAAGCATCATGCCCTAACTTATCTGAATGTTTTAACCACGGTACAGCTACCTTTATGATTTTAGGTGACTTATGTACACGTCGTTGTCCATTTTGTGATGTAGGTCACGGCCGACCACTTCCTCCTAACCCTGAAGAGCCTAAAAAGTTAGCAAATAGCTTAAAGGACATGGGATTAAAATACGTTGTTATCACCTCTGTAGATAGAGATGATTTACGTGATGGTGGTGCACAGCAATTTGCTGATTGTGTTAAAGAGTTAAGCGAGCAAGCACCTAATACCAAAGTTGAAATATTAGTACCCGATTTTCGTGGTCGCATGGACAGAGCGCTTGAGATTTTGAATCAACACCCTCCTCATGTATTTAACCACAACATGGAAAACGTACCGCGTCTTTATACCAAAGTTCGCCCTGGCGCTAACTACCAGTGGTCTTTAGATTTACTAAAACGCTTTGGTGAAGCAAACCCTACGGTAGCAACTAAATCAGGACTAATGGTTGGTCTAGGTGAAACCAATGAAGAAATTCTAGCGGTTATGCAAGACCTTCGTGATCATGGCGTAACTATGTTAACTGTGGGTCAGTACTTACAGCCAAGTAAAGACCATCTTGCCGTTGAGCGTTATGTTCACCCTGATGAGTTTGCCATGTTTGAACGTGAAGCAAAGAAAATGGGCTATGTACACGCAGCCTGTGGACCTCTGGTACGTTCAAGTTACCATGCTGACAAACAAGCCGCTGGTGAAGAAGTTAAATAACTTTCTCCCCCACTGATAGCGAACAACAAAAAGCCAGCATGGAAGCTGGCTTTTTTGATTTTACTTATTTATCTTTTCGTTATCTATGCATTAATAAAAGCTTGGTTTCACTAAATTTTAAAGCGCTCAACTAACTCTTGTAAACGATTGGTTTTCTGTTCAAGTTCACCACAGATAACCATCAAACGTTGTGCTTCTGAGTTAGTTTCATCGCCAATATCATCAACATGTTTCATCACGTTTTTAATTGTTTGTGATACATTATCTTGCTCTTGAGTAATATCAACAATCTCTTTCATATTATGCTGATTTTCATTAACCACAGTGGTAATTTCTGATAACTGTTCATGCACAACATGGGTATCATCCATGTACTGATTAACTTGCCCACGGGTTAACTGCATACTATCTTCAGCTGCCTTGGCCTTATCTTGTAAATCAGTAATATTATCTTGGATACTTTGTGTTGACTCCTGTGTTCGTTTAGCTAATTGACGAACTTCATCCGCAACAACGGCAAAACCTCTGCCGTGTTCACCTGCCCGCGCCGATTCAATAGCAGCATTTAAAGCGAGTAAGTTAGTCTGATCAGCAATATTTCGTATTACATCCATCACCTCACCAATTGAATGACTACTTGTCCTCAACTCTTCTATAGTGTGAACTGCACTATCAAAGTTATTATTCAGGCTGCTCAAACCCTTCATGGCATTGCTAAGTACTTCTTGCCCTTGTTTAGAGGTTTCACTGGCAGTTAAGGCCGAGGCTGAAGCACTTAATATTTGCTCTTTTATTACATGTGCAGTTTCCGCCATTTGAGCAACCGTATCAGTAGCACGATGAACTTCTTGTTGTGAAGAGCTGGTTTTATCAACTGTGGTCTCACTAATATTTGCCACTTGTGCAGTTGTTTCTCTCAACGATTCACTGGTTACTTGCACTTCGCTAACAATGTTTTGAATTTGGCTAACAAACTCGTTAAACGCTTGTGACAACTGTCCTATTTCATCTTGGCTTTTAACAGGGATTCGCTGTGATAAATCACCAGCACCACCTGCGATTTCAACCAACGCGAGCTTAACTTGATATAGAGGACGCAGTAACTTGGCTGTTGTTACATACAAAACGATCAGGGTAACCAATAAAATACCAAAAATGATTAATCCAGAGTAGGTGATGGCTTGATTAACCGGCGCATCAATGAAAGAAACAGGTACCATAATGGCAAGTTTCCAAGCAAGTTGTAGCTCAGATAAGACGACAGGCCTAAATTGAACATAATATTGCTTACCCTGCCAAGTAACTCGACTGCTGCCAGCATTATTGTTGCTCATTTGTTGTGATAATTGGTTGAAACCATCATGAGCACTTTGTTTATCAAGCTCATTAAGTTTAATGTTTGTTGTTTCTCTTTTCTCTACATTGACATGGGCTAGTTTTTCATCAGGAAAAACGATCATGTCGTTATTATTATCAATGAGGAAAGCTTGCCCCTGACCCTCATGTTTAATTTTAGAGACTATTGAATCAATAGAATGCAAATAGACATCTGAGCCACCAACTCCGATAAACTCATTTTTAAAATTTTTAATAGGAAAGTTTAGTGATAGATAAAAGGCATTATATTTAGGCTCAAAAATGACTCTACTGACATTCCACTTTTGACTATCTTTTACCTCATTCCACCATGGGCGCTTTAATACGTTATAACCATCTAAGGCTGATACACCATCATGATCAAAGTATTCCCCAGTAAAAGCAGAGCCAAAAAATACTGATGTTATATCTTCTCTTAGGTCAACTTCCCGCTGAAAGGTCGCTTTAACGGCAGTAAAGCTTTCAGTATCAAGGTTCTTTCCGCGCTGTTTGTGTTGCTCAAACCAAGAAATAAGTGCTGTATTTCTAAAAATAGTATCTGCCAGCGTCATATGCCCTGAAAAGTAATTTTCAATACCCGCAGAGTTTAATTTAAGTGAGGCTTCAATATCTCGAGTAAGTTGAGTGCTGGTCTGATCACTTACAAATCGTACCGTAAAAATGGCGGTTAAGAATAACACCATAAAGATACCAAGCGAGGTAGTCACAACCAACTTACTGGTAACTGAGTTTTTTATATTCATAAAATACCTAATTCATAACAACAACTTAATAAACCCGGTCATTGCTTTTGTTAAAAACATTGCGCTTTAAAGCTCCTTCTTTTTAAGCGGCTAGTAAATTCAATTGATAATATTGAACACCATAATAAAATTAAGATACCAAAAAATATACAATATATCCAACAGTGAAGAAATAAAGCACATGATGTTTTGTAACTAAAATGTTAACTATAATCATATAGATATGAATGAATACAGGTAAAAATTTTAGGGTGAGCCTTATGTTATTGAATCTATACTACAAAGAAGAATAACTAAATGTTATTTTCTTGGTTCGTGACTAATTTAGGATTTTTTGGATAAAACTTATCGGGCATACTGCTAATATGTTCAAAAAAGCGGGTATCTTTATAAGGTAGTTTCATAAAGCCAGAAATGCCAATACCATCAATAGTTGGCAATAAGGTTAGTATTTTAGCCAAACATGCCTTGAATTCAGCTTTTTTATCATGATTAAGTAACATTAAATAGCTGTGAATCTTTAAATGTTTAGGTAGTACTTCAAAAATAATGCACCCTGTGTGATGTATTAAATTTAACTCAGATAACACTGCCATTAGCTCATCAGGAAGGTATAAATATTCATCGGGATCTTTGCCATCTTCAAAGTATGAATGTAAACGTGTTATGTCATCAACATCAGGGATATCACTCACATCAAAAGCTATCACTTGAGTGTTAGTCGCCATAAATGGCTTATTTTCACTAATCCGCTCTACATGTAAGGTATTTCGGGCATTGAATAAACAACTTTTAAAAACGCCAACTCGAAATATACCTTGCGCTAAATAAATAATATTATTTACTGCACTAGTAAAAGAGGCTTTACGTTCCTCATCAAATAACGTTAAGTTCGAATCAATATAAACACCTTCTTTAGCCCACCGAATGGCGATACCGCCGACAACGGGAAAGTTTCCTAAGCGACTTAACGCTGCAATGAAGGCTTTTTCATTATCTCCCATGCCCATAAGGTAATTCTTGTAGTATTTATCAAGTTGGGCATCATCAATATCTAATAAACTGTCATGGTCTGTTTGTTCACGTAAAAATGATTTACGTGAACCATAAACCACAGTATCGATTTGTTCCCCATAAGGCTTCACCCATACAGGAATATGCGCAATAGCTTCAACTTGGGTTGGTTTATCTGACAATACGACGTGTTTGAGGTAATTGAGATTATTGAAAAAATAATCTCCTGCTTGGCTGCGCAGCTTTTCATCGTCACTTAACATACCCGTTAGGACTTCTGCGAGTAACTTAGGTAAACCTAATGCATTGGGTGGAATTACTTTTATACCATATCGACATGATTGACCTGAAGCCAGCGCATATAAGGTTGCAGCTAACCCTTGCTCGTCAAATCGAGGAGTAGATAACCCGCCATTGAGCTGCTCTGGACCAATAAAATAGACATCACCTAAACGAGCATTACTGTGCTGTAAATCACTACTCATTAGCTCCATGACATTGGTGCTGGTACTTTGATTATTACAATCCATCTGTGCACTAACCGATGAACCCCAATCAATGAGTTGAACCTTACCTGTACTTTTATCATAAACCAAATTAGATGGTTTGATATCACCATGAACTACGGGCTTTAACTGACGGTGATTATTAGGTAGACGTAAATAAAGTAATATATCTGCTAATTGTAGGGCAATACTTACCACCAATTCGGGTGTTAAGGGACCTACTTGCAGCGATAATTGCTCTAAGTCAATACCGGGTGCTCTAGTCATCTGTAGAATAGATTGTCGCTTTATTTTTTGATATTCAATCACTTGCGGTATTTGAGGATGGCACAGTTGACCTTGAATATCAGCTTCATCAGCTAAGCGGTCTTGCACATGTTGAGGAAGGTTTACCCGTGAGAACTTAAACACCACAGGTTGATCTTCTCTATCATTTAGCTTTTCAATCTGCTCTCGCTTAACACCTGAGAATACAAATCCATACGCCCCTTTCCCCAGCATAGAAACTTCTTCAAAGCCGAGTTGGTTTAGTTGTTGCTGACAAAGATCAACCCACTGTTTTAATTTAGTTGCGTCTTTATGACTCAGTAAATAAATGGATTGCTCTTGAGCAATATAGAAATGCTGTAACTTTTTATTAGTCATTAAATTTACTTCCTAGCCAAATCTTTTCCAGCTATATTTACATGCAAAAATGTTATTTGATGCCGTGCTCTCTTAATTTCATCGCTATTTTATTGTGTGATACTTTTAATCGTTCAGCCAGTTTCCGAGTCGTTGGGAATAGTGGGTATAAATGGTTGAGTAATGTTACTTCAAACTCTGCCTGTGCACTTGACCAATCGACAACAGATTCAATATCCGTTGTCCTTATTTTTTCGGTATTACCCGCATGTTTATTAAGTACTTGCTGTAAATCATCTGCGCCAATGTCGCCACCATTATTCAAGGCTACCACACTAAACAATACATTTTGCAGTTGTCTGATATTACCAGGCCAAGCAAAGCTCTCTAATAAGGAGAGAGCCTGTGATGTGAGCTTTGGCTTAACCACTTGTACTTGTTGGCTATTACTAACCTGTTTGGCTGCATTTTCTATGAAGAAGTCCGCTAATAGGCTAATATCCGTAGTGCGTTCTCTCAGGGCTGGTAATTCAATACTAAGGACATTCAGGCGATAATATAAGTCTTCTCTAAAGCTTTTTTTATTAATTAGTTGGCTTAAATTTTGATGGCTTGCGCTGACAATACGAATATTGGCAATAAGCTCTTTAGTGCCCCCAACACGACGATAAGTCAGATCTTGCAAAAAACGTAACAGTTTAGCTTGTAAGTAAGGTGACATCTCAGCAATTTCATCTAGAAATAAACACCCTCCTTCAGCTAATTCAATTAAGCCAGGTTTACCGCCTTTTTGTGCGCCGGTAAATGCTCCTCCCTCATAACCAAATAATTCACTCTCTAAAAGGTGTTCTGGTAACGCTGAGCAGTTAATCGCTAAGAATGGGGCCTTAGCTCGAAAACTTGCTTGGTGTAATGCTCTAGCAATAAGTTCTTTACCAGTACCTGTTTCACCACTGATTAAAACGGGCAGATCTAACTCCGCAAAACGTCGGCTTTGCGCCTTAATTAGGTTAATACTATTTGATTGACCGAGAATAGTATCAAAATCATGTTCTTGATGACTTTGCATTAAAGATATTTGTCGACCAAGCGTATTCATCGAGCGAAGTGTTAACACTGAGCCGCTTACCTGAGCCCCATTCCTTTCAGGCGTTTTAGCTGAAGGCTTTGAGATTACCGGGCTAATATCAAGTATGTAACCTTTACCTTGAATTGTAATGGCTTGGCTAGTCGCTGTACTTGTTAACATGGTCTGATTTATTTGGCTTATACACACTTCAATGGGCTTACCTAAATAATCAGAAGTAAGCACACTATGTTTGTTGCCTGCCCTTTTGGGTAAAAACTTATAGCTAGCCTTATTCATAGCCAAAATCAGACCATTGCTATCAACATCAATAATAGGCTCAGGCATTTTATCGAGTAAAGCCTGTAAATGATTTTCTCGCTGCTCACTGGGTAATAAACTAATTAGCTGGACGTTCATTACACCGACAACATTGGCTAAACAACGATGAATTTCAACTAAGGTCAATTCATCGTATTCAACATGCACATAGGTAAAGCAGCTGATGATTTCTACTGCTTTTAAATTCCAGGCTTGCTTGGCAAATACTGCGAGTATTTCTTGTGAAATACCTATTCTATCGTTTGATTCGATGACAATGCGCATAAAGAAGTCACGTTAACGTACATGTAATACAAACATGACATAGTAACATAATTAGTACAACACAATTAACTCCTTATATATAAAGGCCTTTAGCCTACATATTTATTATAATTTCAAGTAACGAACATTATTTCGTAATAATTTAATTACAAAACTAAGAGGAAAACTTAACACACCAAGGTAAGCCATTGATAAAACTAAAGTTTACTTAGTGGCAACATAATTGCAACTAACAGTTAAAGTATTTGAGGGTAATCGCGGAAGAAGCACAATCGCTAGCTCAAATATTTCCTATAGATTAATAAACAGCAAGATATTGGATACAATAACTTCACCTACTACGGAAGATGCAATGACCCACTTTAAAAGTAAAAATATAGAAACAAATGCGATTCATGCCGGCAGAATTGATGACAAGCAGTTCGGCTCTCTTGCTACGCCGTTATACCAAACCTCTACTTTTATTTTTGATAACGCCCAACAAGGTAGTGACCGTTTCGCTGGCGAAAGTGAGGGTTATATATACACACGTTTAGGCAACCCAACTACGCGTCAATTAGAGCAACGTGTCGCAGCATTAGAGTGTATGGATGATGCTGCAGCTACCGCTACAGGCATGGCTGCAGTATCAGCTGCACTGATGACTAATTTGCAGGCCGGCGACCATATGATTTCCTCTAAGGCTGTTTACGGTTGTTCATTTGCGTTAATGAGTCATATGTTTAAGAAGTTTAATATCGATGTAACTTTTGTTGATATGACTGAGCCTGACAACATTAAAGCGGCAATTAAAGAAAACACTAAATTAGTCTTTTTAGAAACACCAATTAACCCTAACTTGGTGGTATTAGATTTAGCGAAAATCTGTGCTATCGCCAAAGAGCATCAATTACTGTCTATCGTTGATAACACTTTTCTAACTCCCGTTTTGCAACAACCTGCAAAATTCGGTGCCGATATTGTGGTGCACAGCGCTACTAAATACCTCAATGGCCATGGTGACGTTGTTGCGGGTATCGTTTGTGCTAGCTTTGAGATGATCAATGAAATAAAAATGACGACCTTAAAAGATATTGGCGCAACAATGAGCCCACATGATGCTTGGTTGATTATGCGTGGCCTTAAAACATTACCCATTCGAATGGACAGACATTGCAGTAACGCACAAAACGTTGCGGAATTTTTAGAACAACACTCGATGGTTTCAGAGGTTTATTACCCTGGTCTTAAAAGCCATTCTGGCTATAAGTTTATTGGTAATCAAATGAAGGCTGCAGGTGGTGTTATCGCCTTTGAGCTCAACACCGACATTACTGGCGGTAAAGCGTTTATTGATGCCATGGAGCTTTTCTCAATTGCAGTTAGCTTAGGGGATGCAGAGTCACTGATCCAACATCCTGCATCGATGACACATTCACCTTACACACCAGAAGAAAGAGCTGAGGCGGGTATTAGTGATAGCTTGATTAGAATTTCTGTTGGACTTGAGAATGTAGAAGATATCATTGCTGACTTAACACAAGCCTTAGCAAAGGTGACGCAGAGTAAAAATAATAAAGTCACTAACATCACTAAAGCTGCCAGCGCGGCCTAATAATTAGTCGTTGTGCAAATAAAGACCTCAATATGTTCTACTCCTATTGAGGTCTTTAATTAACACTAATAACAATGAGTTATCAGCATTTTATTTATCAGAAAAAATAACCGCTAGTTGCGGTAATAACTTATCTTTTAACGCCGCGATAGCTTCATCAGTATAAGCAGTCAAAGCTTGCTGGCCCCAAATAGGTTTAGGCCATTGATCATCACTTTTAAAACGTACAACATGGTGCACATGTAATTGCTCAACCACATTACCAAGTGCTGCAACATTCATCTTATCACCAGTAAACACTTGCATCAGCAATTCACTCAACAAGCTCGACTCATTAAGTAATTGTTGCTGTTGCTGCCAATCTAACTGGTAAATTTCACTAATATCAGCAACTTTAGGCACCAAAATAAACCAAGGATAAGCACTATCATTACACAGTAGTAATTTACATAACGGAAAATCAGCTAACTCAATACCGTCAGTAGCTAATTGAGGGTGTAAACTAAATGTTGTTTCACTCATTATAAAAACCTTCTTATTAATATTTTTTTATAAAAACTCTTATATAAATCTGCAATAAAACTCACTTTAACAAAATTAACGTTTATTCTTTCTACCACGACCTCGAGCAGCTTTTTTCGCTTCCCTCGCGGCAATGCGCTTTTCTTCAAGCTCAGTGAAGTGAGCATTTTCTTCCTCGATTATATCCGGTAACTCAAAGGAAATAGACCCTAACGTTTTATCACGAATTTCGTTGATTAAGATAACCGATGCTTTATGTAAATCAACACGACCACCACTTTTAACACAACTACGTTTGCGGCCTATTGCTTCAATTAGGTCTTCTTCGTGTGGGGGTAATTCGCTAAGTTTATAACGCTCCATTACCCGTTTAGGATAATGTTTAAGTAAATAATCTGCCGCAAAATAAGCAATATCGTCATGATCAAAGGCAGTATCTTTTACCGCGCCAGATACCGCTAAACGATAACCTGAGTTTTCATTAGCAATCTTGGGCCATAACATACCAGGAGTATCAAAAAGGTATAAACCTTCTTCAAGACGAATACGTTGCTGACCTTTAGTTACCGCTGGCTCATTACCCACTTTAGCTTTTGCTTTGCCGACTAAGGTATTAAGTAGTGTGGATTTACCGACATTGGGTATGCCCATAATCATGGCATTGATTTGTTTGCCTTCTTCATCTTTATTCGGCACTAGCTTTCGAATCAAATTGACAAGATTTTTTGCGACACTTGGTTGCTCAGTAGTTAAAGCGATTGCTTTCACATTATGTTGTGATTCTAAATATTCGAGCCAAACTTTGGTCGATTCTGGATCCGCTAAATCACTCTTATTAAGGATTTTTATCAGTGGCTTATCACCTCTGATCTCTGTGATCATTGGGTTTTCACTACTAAAGGGTAAACGCGCATCACACACTTCAATGACCACATCAATTTGCGGTAATATCTCTTTAATTTCTTTTTGCGCTTTGTGCATGTGGCCTGGAAACCAGTTAATTGCCATGAATATCCTAATGAAGCTAATAATATAATTGCGGCAATTTTAACAAGTTTTTAGGTAATGTGGCTAGCCATACTCACTATTTATATCAAGCGGCCTATATAGCGTTCTTTGTATTGACGAGGACTCATGCCATAAAACTTTTTGAAACAACGGCTAAAATGGCTAGTATTACTAAAACCTAAAGCAAAACAGGTTTGTGTAACCTGCTCTCCTTTTTTGAATAACACCGCGGCTTTTTTCAACCGACTTTGCAGTTGGTATGCCATTGGCGTACAACCTATATGCTGCTTAAATTCGTGAAAGAATTTTGTCCTACTCATACAAGATATTCGCGCTAAGTCATCAATAACAACAGTTTCATTTAAATGTAACTCTATATGGTTTAATGCGGCATTTAGACCATTATTATCCGGCTCTTGTTGTGAGAAGGCTAGAATAAATTCGCGTGTTTGTTGGTGGAGTAAACGAATGGTTAATTCTGATACCGCTAGCGCGACCATGGCACTTCGATCAGGATGATTTTCTGAATAAATTTGTACAATACGGTTTAACACCCCTTGTGTTTCACTATTGTGGTGAGTATGCACAAGTTTATGGTCGTATTGCCACTGCCCAAAAGATTGATTTAACGGCTTTTTCTGATTAAGCATGGCTGAAACTTGCTGCACTCTATCACTGGATATTTCTATCGCTAAGCAGGTAGTTGGCTCGGCTATTTTAGCTATTGGAAAATCAATTTCCACCACACTGCCAGGCGCCATAATGAACGATTCATGCGGTAAGAACTCCCCATGAAAATTATCCGATGTGCTGTGCATCACCTTTTTTCCTGTCACCATGGCACAAAAAAGTAATTGATCCGATTTTAACTGAACCCTATTAGCTTGCTGATAAGTATCATAAATACTTAACTCCGACTCAGGACCGGCAAAAGAAAGTTTGTTTTCAACCAGCACTTTAGGTGGCTGTCTAACACTATCAATGGCTTGTGTAATCATAAAAGTTAATCCGTTAATGTGAACTAATAGGCAAGTTTTCTGAATTTTCAGCACAGTTAAGTTATCGCTTATTGACTAAGGTAAATAACCTTGTACAAAAACACAATAGCAAAATACAACAATAAAAATCGCTGTAAAAAGCAAATCTACTGTTCAACAAGCGAACAAACATCAGAGGAAAGTTATGATTTATACAAAGCCAGGCACAGAGAATGCAGTAATTAACTTCAAAACACGTTACCAAAATTTTATCGGTGGTCAATGGGTTGAACCACAAAATGGCAAATACTTCGATAATGTTAGCCCTGTTAATGGCCAGGTTTTCTGTCAAATCCCACAATCTGATCACCTTGATATCGAACTAGCACTTGATGCGGCACATAAAGCAAAAGGAACTTGGGGCACTACATCTGTCACAGAGCGTTCAAATACTTTATTGAGAATTGCTGATAGATTAGAGCAAAACTTAGAACTACTCGCTGTTGCTGAAACGTGGGACAACGGTAAAGCGGTTCGTGAAACGTTAGCAGCAGATATTCCATTGGCGGTTGATCATTTTCGCTACTTTGCTGGCTGTTTACGTGCTCAAGAAGGCTCATTGGCTGAATTAGATGAAAAAACAGTTTCTTATCATTTTCATGAGCCATTAGGTGTTGTTGGACAAATCATCCCATGGAACTTTCCGATATTAATGGCGGCTTGGAAACTTGCGCCAGCACTAGCTGCGGGTAACTGTGTTGTCCTCAAACCTGCAGAGCAAACACCTGCTTCAATCTTAGTATTGATGGAATTAATTGAAGACATATTACCCGCCGGTGTTCTAAACGTTGTTAATGGTTTTGGTAGCGAGGCCGGTGAAGCATTAGCGACTAGTACCCGCATTGCTAAGATTGCTTTTACGGGTTCAACCCCTGTAGGTGAAAAAATAATGCAGGCTGCTGCAAAAAATATCATTCCATCAACAGTAGAGCTTGGCGGTAAATCGCCAAATATATTTTTTGAAGATGTACTTGATTATGAAGATGAATACTTAAGTAAGTGTATTGAAGGCGCAGTACTTGCCTACTTTAACCAAGGTGAAGTATGTACTTGCCCATCACGTTTATTTGTTCAAGAAGATATTTACGATAAGTTTGTCGAAAAAGTGATTGAACGTACTAAGGCTATCACTCGTGGTAATCCATTAGACACCACAACCATGGTGGGTGCTCAAGCATCTAAACAGCAATTTGATAAGATTTTGAGTTACATTCAAATAGGTAAAGATGAAGGCGCAGAAGTATTGATGGGTGGTAATGTTGAGCAGCTAACTGATGAGTTAAACAGTGGCTTTTACATTCAACCTACCTTACTCAAAGGTACAAATGATATGCGTGTATTCCAAGAAGAAATTTTTGGTCCGGTTATTTCATTAAGTACTTTTAAAGATGAAGCAGAAGCACTTGAGTTAGCAAACAGCTCTGAATTTGGTTTAGGTGCTGGTGTTTGGTCTCGTGATATGAACCGTGCTTATCGTATGGGCAGAAAAATTGAAGCTGGCCGTGTTTGGACAAATTGTTATCACATGTACCCTGCCCATGCTGCGTTTGGTGGTTATAAAAAATCAGGTGTTGGTCGTGAAACTCATAAGATGGCACTAGAGCAATACCAACAAACTAAAAACTTATTGGTTAGCTATGATGTGAATCCACTCGGTTTCTTCTAGCAAGATCCGTTAAGGATATGCCTTAAAATTATTCACCTAACAAACACGTTTATGCCAACATAAGCTCTTTAATTAGAGCTTATGTTGGTTTTTTTATTTTTCTAGTTTCACATCTACATAAATCAGCTCTTGCCACTTAATATCGATAAGACACTTTTCTCAACTATCTCCCTATTTTTTAGTAGCTAAGCGATAACTTATTGATGATAATGCTAATCATTAAATACATACTAAAGATGTATATTTATCATTTTATATTTACCGTTAAGAAGAGTTAGCAAAAATTTATGAGTAAAAAATTCTACGTTATCTGGAAAGGTGCCAAAACAGGTGTATTCACTACTTGGCCAGAAGTACAACAACATACTGCCGGCCGCTCTGATGCACAATATATGGGTTTTGAATCAAAACCAGAAGCTGAGCAGGCCTTTGCTTCAACTTACACTAAAGCGTTAATGCAACGTTCATTAAGTAAAAAAGGCGGGGTCAGTGCTGCAGCCCCAACTTCTAGCCGTAAAACAGCAGGAAAAAGCGCTAGCACTAAATCAGCCACCATCAGTCCTAATGGTCCAAGCGACATTGAGATATATTGTGATGGCGCTTGTTCTCCTAACCCAGGAAAATCAGGTACTGGTCTTGCTGTTTATGAACAAGGTAAAGTCACTTCTTTGTATTTTGGCTTGTATGAAAAAAACGGCACCAACAACACTGCCGAGTTAAACGGCTTACTTTCTTCCTTTCAATTAGCACAGCACTTTATCAGTAAAGACAGTGATAGAAGTATCTGTATCCTATCAGATTCAAAATACTCAATTGACTGTATCACTAAGTGGGCTAAGGGCTGGCAAGCAAAAGGTTGGACCCGCGGTAAAGGTGAAGAGATTAAAAACTTAGCATTGGTGCAACAATGTTATGCACTCTATAAAACCATGCACACAAAAATTACTATTCGCCATGTTAAAGGTCACGCCAATATTGAAGGTAATGAATTAGCAGACAGGATGGCAGTATTGGCAAGAGTAAAACGACAAGAAGCTATGATCCGCTACAGCGACACTATCGATATTAAAAGCATCCTTGCTATGCAATCAGGTTAAAGCCCTTTGATATAAATATAAGCCAAAACTGCGTCTGAACTGTTTCAAAGCTAAGCGATATTAACTTTAAACTAACTGAGCTACTTAATTAACTATGCCAATTAATATCCTGATCACTGTCGTGCTTTTACTGTTAACAGCCTTTATTCTTTCTCGCATATTTACTCTGCCGAGAAATATTTGGCTGCTATTCATTTCTCAGCCTTTGGTAATGTCAGCCTCACCCATTATCGTTTTTATTGGCGGTATTTTATCGAGTAAGATGGCCAAAGATCCTTCCCTCGCAACGCTACCATTAACCTTGATGATTCTAGGTGTTGCAGCAGGTTCGATACCTGCCGCGATGTTAGCAAAAAATAAAGGTCGAAAGTTTGCTGTTTATACTGGTTTAACTTGCTCGTTAACAGCAGCTATTATTGCCGTTTTCGCTGCAAAATTGGCACTGTTTGAGCTGTTTTGTTTTGCGAGTTTACTCATTGGCGTTGGCGGCGCCTTTGGTCAACAATTACGTTTTGCCGCTATTGAAAGCAGCTTAAATAGCGACGATGTACCTAAAATATTATCTATTTTAATGCTCAGTGGCGTTTTCGCCGCCTTTTTAGGCCCTGAAGTAGCGGTAGCTGGTAAAGACTTACTCAGCTCTCCGTACGGCTATGCTGGCTCATTTTTATTAATGGTAGGCCTAACCTTTTGTGCCATGTTGATTATGTTGGTTTTTAAAAATCCCCCCACAGACGACAATGAAGTAGTCGGAGCAGCAAGGCCTTTGAGTGAAATAGCTAAACAGCCCATATTCCTCATTGCTATTTGTACAGCCACTATTGGTTTTGCCTTAATGAGTTACTTAATGACCGCAACCCCTATTAGCATGCACCATATGCAGGGACACAGTTTAAATGAGACAAAGTGGGTTATCCAAAGCCATATTGCCGCTATGTATCTACCGTCTTTATTCACCCCTTGGTTAGTAAAACACTTAAAATTAAAAGGACTTATGCTCATAGGTACCTTAATTTATACCGTGGTTGCCTTTATAGCGTTGTCGGGCCATGAAGTGATGCATTATTGGTGGGCATTAATTTTACTTGGCATTGGCTGGAATTTCTTATTTTTAACAGGTACGTCTTTATTGCCACAAAGTTATCACGCCAGCGAACGTCATAAAGTACAAGCAACCAATGACTTTATCCTATTTGGCTTTCAAGCCGCAGCGTCACTATTAGCCGGCTGGGTATTATTTAATGCTGGTTGGCACTGGGTAGTGATAACGAGTTTACCTTTTATTGTTGTACTCTTTATTGTCGTTGGTTTTTATCATAAGAAGTCGTTATCGATAAAACCAGAAACAGATTAACCATATAAACTTAGCTTCCCTGGCCTACATTATTCATTTATTAAGGAGAAAAAATGAAGTTTTCAAAACATATAATGGTACTGATAATAACCAGCTCACTGGCCGTTATTAGTTTTAGCAATCATTCAGCACAAGGAGCTAGACCTTCTAAACTCACTGTTTATGTGGCTAAAAAGATTATCACCATGGATAACAGTCAACCTCACGCAACCGCTGTTGCTGTAGCTGATGGTAAAATAGTGTCCGTGGGTAGCCTTGAATCCTTAGCTGGCTGGATAAAAGAGCGAGGGGCGACTATCGACCCGACCTTTAAAAATAAAATTATCATGCCTGGCTTAATTGACCCACACGTGCACCCTTCTTTACCCGCAGTATTAACACAGTTCCCTTTTATCGCCCCCGATGATTGGTCTCTACCTACAGGTGAATTTCCAGGTGCTACCACCAACGCCGACTATATTGCCAAACTGACCGTTCTTGTTAATCAATATTACAACGATCCAGATATCGATACCTCTATTCCCTTTGTGACTTGGGGTTATCATGCGCTGTGGCACGGTGATATTTATCGCAGCGAGTTGTCTAAGTTATTTCCAAACAAGCCGGTTATTTTATGGCAACGATCTTTTCACGAACTGATTGCCAATGATGCGGCTATCAAAATGTTAGGCATAGAAAAAGCGGCAACCATTGCCCATCATGAAGCCGATTGGCAGAAGGGCCATTTTTGGGAAAATGGCGCCATGCAACTCATGTTGCCTAAAATGGCCTTTATGTTTGCGCCAAAACGCTACGGCCAAGGCATGAAGAACTTTTTAGAAATGATGCACCAAAGTGGCACCACTACCGCAATGGATATGGGCATGGGCGTTTTTGGTGATCCCGTAGGTGAAACCGCACTGATTAGAAAAGTTGCCGAAAATAGCAAAGCACCTGCGCGTTTAGTACTTACTCCTCTTATTACTGACTTTATCGCACGTGGAGTTTCACCAGAAGATGCGCTTAAAGAAGTTGAACAATGGACTGAGGGCAATAGCCACCGTGTCGTTTATGACAAACACTTTAAATTGATGATGGACGGTGCTATTTATTCAGGCGCTTCACAAATGGGCTTTCCTGGTTACAAAGATGGTCATAAAGGCATGTGGATGGCACCACTTGAAACGACCTTTAATTATGCGAAAATTTTTTGGGACAATGGTTACCAACTCCATGCACATACCAATGGCGATGGCAGCGCCAAAGAATTAATCAATATAGTGCGACGTTTACAAGCTGAACATCCCAGAACTGATCATAGAACAACACTTGAGCATTTTGCCTATGCGACAGAAGCTCAATTAAAGCAAATGAAGGCACTAGGCATGATGGTATCTGCAAATCCTTATTATCAGTATATTTTAGCTGATATTTATGCCGACCAATGGCTTGGTGAAGATAGAGCAAGAAAGATGGTACCTTTAGGCACAGCTAAGAAAATCGGGGTACCGATAACCTTACATTCAGATGCGCCAATGGCGCCATTAAGCCCATTAACGCTGGCGTGGACTGCTGTGAATAGAGTTACTATTAATGGCAACAAAAATATTGCCGGTGAAAAGTTAACGGTTGATGAAGCGCTTAGAGCCATAACTATTGACGCAGCTTGGACCATGCGCTGGGAAGATAAAATAGGCTCAATTGTCGCAGGTAAAAAGGCTGACTTTGCTATTTTAGAGCAAGATCCGTATCGAGTAGATCCGAAAAAGCTTAAAGATATCAAAATTTGGGGTACTGTCTTTGAAGGAGAAAAGTTCCCTGTAAAGCATTAAGCAGTTATATTGTTACTATAAACAAGATTTAGGCTGAGAAAACTGTCAGCCTTATGCTCAATCCTGAGTTTATAAGCAAGAAATAGTTAAAAACTAAAAATAACAATAAAAGGAAGTAAATATGAGTGGTACAACTATGGTGGTTGTTATTGTCTGTGTGGTCTTTGGCATTATGTATAAGATGTATAACAAACACCTCGAATTCAAAGCCAAAACAATTGCCCATAATAATGATGCCGATGGCAAAAATGATGCGCTTAGAAAAGAGCTACAGGTACTGAGTGAACGCATTCAAGTACTCGAAACCATTGTGACTGACGAGGGGTATCAAGTACAAAAAGATATCAACAAGTTATAAATTAACCGCTTAGGTAAATTTAACGTTTTCTTCATTATAAACGGAATGATTCAATCAATGAAACTAATAATGAAAACTGAGTTTGATAACCTCAGACTTAATCAAAATTATGATTACGAAACCGATAGCAATGGCGATAAACAAGTCGTGAAGATATATTGTGGTGAGGTATTGATTGCCAAAAAAATCAAGCAGAATAAATCTATTCGATTTTTTGGCATTACAGGTTATGAACAGTACTTAATCCAAGAAGATGTATTGAAGTAGTGAGATACCTTCCCTACTTTTTCAACATCGACTTTAAGTCTGCAAATGGATTATAAGTGGCGCTATCTTGATTGGTATCGCCAGCTTTAACTTCTGTTTTATAGTTTGCATGGTCAGTATACTTGGCATGTTTGTTTGTATCACCTCCAAAATAGTACTATTAGAGGTAATGCAATAAATATTTACATCATTACCTCTTATAATACAAAGCCTTCAGAAGCTTTATTTTTAGTATGTTACTTATTACATACAGATTTATATATACTATTTAATCTTAAATAGTTTTCAATTAACTTTAGTAACAGGTCATATTAAAACTGTCAGCATTGGATGCTTTATTATGACTTAACCGTACATTTAAATGGATCATAAAAATCACTGAACAATAAACCTCATTACCCAAATTTTTTTATCTACTTATATTCATCCCCCCTTTTTTATCCTTAACTTTTATTCCAATATTTAATGTAGGGTTTAATCATGGCAGTTTGGAATAAGGGTAAACGTGTAGGTCAGAAAAAAGCATTAACACTAGAAGACTTTCACCTAAATATAAGTGGCGCATCAGAATACGGTTAGAAATTGAAAATAAACTAGAACAATTGGCTTTATTCAATTTAGCCATAGATAGTAAGCTTAGATCTTGTGATTTGATCAGCTTAAAAGTTCGTGACATATCATCGTCTTCACTAATTCAATCTCGAGCAATGATAGAACAACAAAAAACTCACAAAGAAGTTCAGTTTGAAATAACACCCAAGACTCAGCAATGCTTTATTCAATGGATTTGTAAAAATGAACTATCTTCGCCTGATTTTTATTTCCTAGCCCAAAAAAACAAGGGCAGAATATTTGTTATCACAATTATGCAAATATAGTCAAAAATTGGGTATCGAAGCTAGGCCTAGACATAACTCAATATGGAACACATTCACTTAGACGTACAAAGGCATCACTAATATATGCCAAAACAAAGAATTTAAGAGCTATACAACTACTGCTTGGTCATTCAAAACTACAAAGTACCATAGAATACTTAGGTGTTGAGATTGAGGATGCCCTATCAATTTCAGAAGGAACTGAAACATAATGCATTAAAAGTCGCCATCTAGTTGTTAAACTAAATTTATTGTATTTAGATTATATACTCTATGGCGCTAACGTCGCCTAAGTGAGTTAGAAAGCATTTATAGAGCCGCAAACCAATCATAGTTTGCCTTGTTATGTGATTTTTGATTTTTGATTTTTGATTTTTTGATTTTTTGATTTTTTGATTTT
>Ga0209292_1001345_pt1 | contig 30143 bp, 30 predicted proteins | sample GOMGulsemesocosm_2_FD_184634 | JGI IMG/M metagenome (GOLD analysis project Ga0209292, IMG submission 184634) | Methane-oxidizing microbial communities from mesocosms in the Gulf of Mexico - GOM9C Gulf of Mexico (SPAdes) (version 2) | ecosystem: Environmental > Aquatic > Marine > Cold seeps... | reverse complement strand
AAAATTCATTTTAAAACGTTAAGTTAACTAATTTGCTCTTATAAAGAGAAGTTAACTTATCAAAACAGTTCTTTGGGTTACCCCTTGGAACTGGAGCGCATTCTAGACATTTTTCGCTGGGCGTCAACTCTTTTTTGTCATTAATTTGAAATAAACATTTGTTCGGCTACTTAACGTACAGCCCGTGTTTTTATTGAGGTTTATTCGAACACATATGTTACTTTTCCATCAGTTACCTTTAACTGCCCCCTCTTTAAATATACAGCTATATTTATATTAACCTTAAGGTAATCGATAATTTTTCATCATTTACATCTTATTTGCTACTATAAAAGGACAAGTTCATCACCTAGTGACTAATATGAATAAAACTAACCTACGTATGTATAACAATATCACTCCAAGTTTAGGCAATAATGTCTATGTTGATCAAGCCGCTGTTCTTATCGGTGATATTACTTTAGGAGACGATGTCAGTATTTGGCCTTTAGTCGCAGCCAGAGGTGATGTAAATACAATAATCATTGGTGATCGTACTAATATCCAAGACGGTACTGTTTTACATGTAACGAGAAAAAGTTCATTAAACCCTAACGGCAACCCTCTCGTTATTGGTGAAGATGTCACCGTAGGGCATAAGTGCATGTTGCATGGTTGTAAGTTAGGCAATCGTATTCTTGTTGGAATGGGGGCAATCATTATGGATGGTGCCGTAATTGAAGATGATGTATTCATTGGTGCAGGTGCTTTAGTTCCTCCTCATAAAACATTAACAAGTGGTTACCTCTATGTAGGTAACCCTGTAAAACAAGTAAGGTTGTTAAAAGAGAGTGAGCAAAACTTTCTCAGTCAATCAGCAATTAATTATGTTGAACTTAAAAATGAATACATTGCTCAACTATAAACTCAGCTAAGTATATACCAATTTAATTTTCCGGTTCGTTGGAAGCTCGTTATCTTCGAGCCATTCTTCTACTTGGCATTCAAAATCAAATTTTACTGCGTTAGTTAGTTCTATAATATCTTTTGCTTTGATAAAGATAGTTACGTGTTCGCCCGAAACTAAGCCAGTAAAGACGCATTCTCTCTTTTCATAATCAAATGACATATCATCGTTAAAGATAATTTGTTGGTTCATGTTTACCCCTCTTTTCTCAGTATATTCAATACTGGCGTTATTTCAGGTAAAACATTCCTCCATACCCTAAAGCTTTCTGCGGCTTGCCCTACTAACATACCTAAACCGTCTATGACTCTAATTGCGCCATGCTCTTTCGCCCATTTAAGAAATGGTGTTAGTTCTTTTCCATAGACCATATCGTAGCAAAGAGTATTTGCGACAAGTTCATTAGATATAAGCGGAATGTTGCCAGATAGACTTGCTGATGTTGCATTAATGATGAGATCAAACTTTTCATCATTTAAATCAGTAAAGCCACAACTCGATAGCTTTTTGTTATTAAACTTAGTTATTAAACTTTCCGCCTTAGCTATTGTTCTGTTGGCAATAACTATTGTTTTTGGTAATTGAGCTAACAAAGGCAATATAACCCCTTTCGCCGCACCACCTGCTCCTAATAGTAGAATTCGACTATTTTTTAATTCCATATTGTTATTTAAGAGGTCTTGAACAAGTCCTTGTCCATCGGTGTTATCTCCCAATATATCTCCATTAACAAAACTCAGCGTGTTAACCGCACCAGCCATTTGAGCACGTTCAGTTAGTTGATTGCATAGTGCCATCGCTTGTTCTTTAAAAGGCACAGTAACATTCGCGCCTTTAACACCTGTTTTAATACACATTTCTATCATTGCTGAAAACTCATTCAATTCTACATATTTACTCTGGTAATTAAGTTGCTGTTGAGTTTGATTTGCAAAAAGCTGATGAATAATGGGCGAACGAGATTGTTTGATTGGGTTACCAAAAACGAAATATTGATCCATGGAAGGTACTAAATAATAAGTTTGTACCTAAGATTATCGTAATAAGGGAATGATGAATATAAATAAAAGCAGTAACCTTTATATTAAAAGTGACTGCCTTATGAGGTTTAACATCTATAATTTATTAATCGGTATGATTGAAGACTAATATTCCGCCAACCAATCTTGTGGCACGAGATATGATGCTAATTCGGCTTCTTTAGTTGCTGGTTCAGGTTGGTAATTATATTCCCATCGAGCAAGAGGTGGCATAGACATTAATATAGACTCTGTTCGACCACCTGATTGCAAACCAAATAAAGTACCGCGATCGAATACCAAATTGAACTCAACATAACGACCACGTCGATATAATTGAAATTGACGTTGTTGCTCTGAAAACTCGGTGTTTTTTCTCTTTTCGATTATAGGTACATAAGCATCAATAAAGCCTTGGCCTACTGCTTTGATGTAATTTAAGCAAGTATCAAAATCCCATTGATTCAAATCATCAAAAAACAAGCCACCTACACCACGAGTTTCATCACGATGCTTCAAATAGAAATATTCATCACACCACTTCTTATGTTCGTCATAAACATTATCACCAAATGGCTGACAAAGAGACTTTGCTGTTTGATGCCAATGCACAACATCTTCTTTCACTGGGTAAAAAGGGGTTAAATCAAAACCACCACCAAACCACCAAACTGCTTCTTCACCTTCTTTTTCAGCAATAAAAAAACGTACGTTAGCATGGGAAGTAGGAATGTGAGGATTGTTCGGATGTATAACTAATGAAACACCACACGCACGCCAAGTTCTACCTGCAAGCTCAGGGCGGAGTGCGCTGGCTGAAGGTGGTAATTTATCTCCAGAAACCTCAGAAAAATTAACACCACCTTGCTCAATAACAATGCCATTAGTCAACACTCTTGTGCGTCCACCACCACCGGCAGCACGAGTCCAATTGTCTTCAACAAAGTTTCCACTACCATCAGCCGTCTCTAATGCTGAACAAATGTTGTCTTGTAGTGATTTTAAAAATTCAATCACTGTTTCTATATTTACTTGGCTCATATGCGAATGGTCTCTCCGGTCAGTGCATCTATTATTTTTGAAGGTTGAGTATAACCTAATGTGTTGCCTTTTATGATGAAATCAATTTCCTGATAAAGTGTTTCTTCAACTTCTTGCCACGTTTTTGCTGGCTCCTGCCCTGATAAATTAGCACTCGTAGAAACAATAGGTTTATTGAGTTTATTGCAAAGCGCAACTACATCAGGCTGACTGGTAATTCGAACAGCTATCGTGGAAAACACTCCCGTTAGCAATTCATTAATATGAATGTTTTTGGGAACTAGTTGAGTGATACCATCAGGCCAACGAGACAATATACTGATACGTTTGTCTTCCGGTATTTTATTATCGTCAATATAAGGCAGTAATTGGCTGTAATTTGCTGCAAGCAAAATCAAACCTTTCTCTGGCGCACGTTTTTTAATACTGAGTAGTTTTTCAATTGCTTGTGAATTATCAGGATCACAACCTAAACCAAACACGGCTTCAGTTGGATAAGCAATAATGCCGCCTTGATAATAAGCTTCTTCTGCAGAAGTCATCATATATGTACAAATGAAAAATAAATGAGTTATCGGTGGATTATACGGAGTTTATCCCATAGATAAAATAAGTGTTTTATTTCACACAAAAAACTTCACTTGGCGGAATAACAAAATGAGTGGTTATGAGAGACTTTTTAGTTTTTTACACTTAATGAGGAATAGTTTACGCCAGTGATTTTATCTAATGGTAGGATACTTTCCTTTATTGCTTCACACATTCAAGAATTCATACTGTCTTTAATCTGAGAATCAATATATACCATTATTCATAAACAAACGTTCGTAATTGAGGGGCATAAAAAAACCAGCAGATCGCTGGTTTTTTCAAACAACAAATTCAGATTTAGCTCAATTTTGCTTGCATGGCTTCATCTTTTGCAAGTAAAGCAACCGCATTAGCTGCACGCTCTTCTTTAACTTTCTCTGCAATTGATTGATCAGCAACACCTAAAATTTGTGCCGCTAAATAACCTGCGTTTTTCGCGCCCGCTTTACCTATTGCAACAGTAGCAACTGGAATTCCGCCAGGCATCATAACCGTTGAAAGCAAAGCGTCGTGACCTTGTAATGGTCCATTATCAACTGGAACACCAATAACTGGACGAGTCGTCATTCCAGCAACAGCACCGGCTAAATGAGCTGCTAATCCAGCTGCACATATAAATACTTTACAACCACGTTCTTCAGCATCTTTTACATAAGCTTTAGCAGCATCAGGTGTTCTATGTGCTGAACGAACACGTACTTCGTATTCAATACCGAATGTTTTTAAAATACTGATAGTAGCTTGCATAACAGGGAGATCAGAATCTGAACCCATTAAAATTGCAACAAAAGTTGATGACATTTTGTCTCTCCAGAGGTTTAGTTAAATAATTGCGCGCATTATATCTCTTTACGCTTATAGGTGCATTTCTTTTCTGGACATATTATGACATTACCACTGGCCATTTTTCGCTTCACTAAGATAGACCATTGACACTCTGGACATTTTTCTGCGATAGGTGGGTAATTAACCACGTACTTGCATTTAGGGTATTGCTCACAAGAATAAAATGTTTTGCCGTAGCGATTGGTACGCTCAATTAATTCACCTTGCTTACCCTTTTTTTGACATTGTGGGCAAGCAACACCTACATCTTCTTGAACACTCGTATCTTCGATGTGATGACAATCTGGATAATTAGAACAACCAATAAACATACCATATCGGCCTTGTTTTACAGCGAGCTCGTTTTGACATTCAGGGCATTGAGTGCCGGCTAAAACTTTATCTTCAACACGTTCATGTTCAACGACAGGACGAGTAAAATCACAAGCGGGATAAGAAGCACAACCAAAAAACTTTCCTGACTTACTATTCTTTATAACAATTTCACTACCGCATTTTGGGCACACTTCATACGCTTTTTCTAGGGCATGTTCGTGCTGTGAAAATAAAGGTTTATCGGAATTGGGCATAATGCATTCACCAGGTTATTGTTGAAGTCATTATGCCATGATTAGCGAGGGTTAAGTGAACTTTACCATTAACACTAGTGTAATGGACCATCTTGTTCATCAAAAATCAGATCTTCCATTTGTGAGTACGCACTCTCTTTACCTGGCACATTAAATAACACCATGAGTACAACCCATTTCAGATCATCAAGCGAAAAGAACTTAGTGTCTAATTCCATTACACGGTCAATTACCATTTCTCGTGTGGTAAAATCAAGTACATTGACTTGTTCTAAAAATAAAAGAAAACCTCGACATTCCACATCAAGTAATTGCATTTCATCATCAATATATACACGAACTGAACGACGACCTACACGTGTTATATATGGATAAGCTTCTGTGTCTTGCAGAGCGGCTAGTTTTTCTAGCCAACTTAGCGCTTTATATATCTCGTCTTGATGAAAACCTGCACGGGTAAGTTCATCAGTTAATGACTCTTGATCCACCATAATTTCGGCTTCACTATGTATATAATTTTCAAATAGATACATCAGGATATCAAACATAATTAGCCCCTACTTTACTCTTAGATAACCTCCTGGAACCGTAGCAACCAGGCCTTTAAGCTCTAAAATTGTTAACCGAGTTAATACTACATCTATAGGTAGTTTACTTTGGGAAATCACAATATCTACGGGAGTGATTTCATAACCCACACTAGCTAACAATGAATCGTTAAACAAGTGTTGTTTTTGACTTTCTTCTAACGCTAGGTCTTTCTCACTGTTTATACTTAAGTTTAGACTAGTTTGCGGCAACAATTCAATTTCATCTACTATATCGGCAACTATATCGACAAGTTTAGCACCTTGTTTAATGAGCCAATGACAACCTTTAGCCTGAAGGTTATTTATTGTACTGGGAATAGCAAACACTTCACGATTCTGTTCTATAGCACAACGAGCTGTGACTAAGGAGCCACTTTTAATAGTCGCTTCAACAACTAAAACCCCTAGACTTAAACCACTAATTATTCGATTACGTTTTGGGAAATACCCAGGTTTAGGGGGAGTACCTGGTGAAAATTCACTCACAATCGCTCCATCATTATCGAGAATATTTTTTGCTAAGAGTCGATGTCTCGCTGGATACACCTGATCTAATCCCGTAGCAACAACAGCAATGGTTTTACCTTTAACTGATAAAGTACCTTTGTGGGCCGCACCGTCTATACCTAAAGCTAAACCGCTGGTAATAACTAATCCAACTTGTGCTAACTTTTGTGCAAATTCGAAAGCATTATTTCGACCATTAATACTAGCATCTCGACTACCCACCATAGCAATTTGTTGCTGATTTAAAAGCGCTATATTCCCTTGCGCAAACAAAACAAGCGGAGGATCAAAAATTTGCTTTAGGTTAAGCGGATAACGGGAATCTGTAATAGCAATGATGGAACTGCCACATCGATGTGACGCGTCAATTATATTTGAAATTTTCAGCCAGTCTGGAGCCCTTATGGACGAAATTTGTTTTTGAGTAAGGTTCAGTGATGATAATTCTTGTGATGGATGGAAAAGCTGCTCAACGCCAAAAAGCTCAACTAGGGCTAACTTTTTGTGGCTTGATAACCGCGGTACGAGTTTAAGCGCTAACCAGTAATGGCTCTCACCTCTTTCTTTATGCTTACAATCCTGCGGAGATGCAATATCCATTACTTGCTTAGTGATCACTGTCTTCTCCTTAAGAACAGCTATTTGCTTTCTGACTAAAGTAAAGCCTAATATTTACTCATTTACCAGTGGTGAGGTAATAATGTCAAATACTCGAAGTGGCTTACTTGAACGCAATACCAAAGCTAAACTGACTTTTTGGTATACTTTAAAAATCATCATTTCGCCTACTACCTCTTCTGGCATCTTATAATCAGAATCATCAACACTTGCCATGCGGTTCCAGCGAGAACCGTCTTGGCTATAAATTGGACCACTACTCGTTTCAATAACGCCTGGACTAGCACGTTTTACTGATACAACATCACCTTGTTCAACAGCATGTTCAGCGCCAAGGTTAATCATCACAACTTCTAATTTTCCAAATTCTCGAAAACCATTAGCACTATTTAAAATCAGCCCACGTAACGACTTATTTACTGGTTTCAAAGAGAAAAAAGAGGGGTATTGTTGGTTTTCATTTACAGGTATTATAAAATCACCTGAACGAATTTCTTGTTTTGTACCGTCAACGTAAAGCGTAGCTGGAACGTTATTTTCAAGATTCCCTATACGTAATACTTTGCCCGTACCCACGACTCGAATGTTATATCCTAAAAACTCTTCCGTTTCAGGATCATATATTTCGTCTTTCTTTTGATAAATACCGTAACCTTTCCCCAACTCTAATTCTTCATTCACGTAGACATTAAAGCCATCAATACTTGATTTATATCCTTCGTCGCTACCTAAAACATAAGGAAGCTTTTCTATTTCATCTTCCGATAACACGCTGCCGTACTGAATATAAGGTGAAATAACGTCTAAAGGTAGACTTGAAATAGCAGATTGATCTTTTAACTGAACGCGCGCTCGAGGTGACCATTTAAGTTCTGGTTTACCACGAACTAACATAGGTTGCCCTTTTTCATCGAAAACTAAACGAAGTTCATCACCGGGGTAAATTAAATGTGGGTTATTAATATCAGGATTCAATCGCCACAACTTTGGCCATAACCAAGGTTGATTTAAGAATATTCCAGAAATATCCCACAAAGTATCGCCTTTTTTAACGATGTAAGATTTTGGGGCATTTTTATTTAAAGTTAATTCATCCGCATCAACAAATACTGAAAAAGACAAGCTGAGTATTAACAATAAACTACGTATTAGCATGATAGTGCGCCTATTAAACAGATATATTAAGCTTTTAGCCTAAACCACTATTATTAATTATATTTAATGGCTAAAATTGAAACATAACACTCAATGCGAATTTTCGCTAATTTTTTGAAGATTTATGACTATTTTAAACGTACTTAGATTTCCAGACGAACGCTTACGCACTAAAGCCGCACCAGTAGAAGCTTTTAACAGTGAAGTAAAACAAATTATCGACGACATGTTTGAAACCATGTATGACGAAAATGGTGTCGGTTTAGCCGCCACACAGGTCAACATTCATCAGCGTATTGTTGTCATTAATGTTACTGAAGATAAAGAACAAGCACTTGTCTTGATCAATCCAGAAATAATTAGCCATAGTGATAGCACAGAAATCAATGAAGAAGGTTGTTTATCTGTACCGGGGTGTTACGCAAAAGTTGACCGTTATACTGAAGTGACTGTTAAAGCCCTCGACCGTGAAGGTAAAGAATTCACCTTAGACGCAACAGAGCTACTAGCAATTTGTATTCAGCATGAACTCGACCATTTGGATGGTAAGTTATTTGTTGATTATTTATCGCCATTAAAACGCCAGCGTATAAAGTCGAAATTAGAAAAAGAAGCCCGTTTAGCCAATAGTTAATTAACATCAATAGAATTCGGAATAAAAACTTGTCAAAAGCTCTTAAAATAATTTTTGCTGGCACGCCAGACTTTGCCGCACAGCACTTAGCAGCGCTCATTAATTCTCATCATGATGTAGTCGCTGTTTACTGCCCTCCTGATAAACGCGCAGGACGTGGTAAAAAGCTAATGGCTTGTGCCACTAAAAATCTAGCAATAGCGCACGATATTATTGTTGAGCAACCCACTAATTTTAAAGACGCTGGCGATCAACAAAAATTGGCCAGTTATAATGCCGACATTATGGTAGTCGTCGCTTATGGCTTATTGTTGCCAACGGTAATACTAGAAGCTCCGCGTTTAGGTTGTGTAAATGTTCACGGCTCAATATTGCCAAAATGGCGTGGTGCAGCTCCTATTCAACGTTCATTAGAAGCAGGAGACAAAGAAACCGGCGTTACTATTATGCAAATGGATAAAGGGTTAGATACCGGAGATATGATCGCCAAGGCGACATGTGATATTACACTTCAAGATACCAGCGCTTCACTTTATGAAAAGTTAGCTAACCTCGGCCCTGCAGCTTTACTCAGCACACTTGATTTAATGGCTGAAAATAAACATAACGCTGAACCTCAAGATAACAGCCTATCTACCTATGCTGCTAAATTGAATAAAGAAGAAGCAGAATTAAACTGGCAATTACCAGCAGAAGAATTACATCGTAAAATTCGAGCTTATATTCCATGGCCCGTTGCACAACTTACTTTTACTGATGAGAAGCAAACTGAACATCGTATTCGTGTTTGGCAAGCAAGTTATTCTGACGAAGTTCATGATTATATGCCGGGCACAATAATTTCAGCGAATAAAAATGGCATCACTGTTGCGACAGTTTCAGGTTCTCTTTGCCTAGAGTCTTTACAATTACCCGGTAAAAAACCATTAGCCGTTCGTGATATTTTAAATGGCAAAGCTTTATGGTTTGCTGAAAAAAGCAATATCAATAGTGTTACTTCAAACAATTTGAGTGAAAAATAATGGCGACTAATATTAGAGCCCTAGCGGCAAGGTGTTGTTTTGCTGTTGTTGATAAAGGAAGAAGCCTTAGCGATGAGTTACCAAAAGCTCAAGCGAAAGTAGAAGGTAAAGATAAAGGTCTTTTACAGGAGCTTTGTTACGGTGTTTTAAGATACTTACCTGCACTTGAATATGACTTACGCCAGCTCATGGATAAACCCTTAAAAGGTAAACAACGTGTTGGTCATTTTTTAATTTTAGTCGGCATTTATCAAGTAAAGCATACACGTATTCCAGATCACGCCGCAGTGAGTGAAACGGTAGCAGCTACAAAACCTTTAAAGTGTGATTTTTTAAGAGGCTTAATTAATGGCGTACTGCGTAATATTCAGCGTAATTTAGCCAAAGAAGGCGCTGATGAAGCGGCAGTAGAGTTACCTGATGCGATAAAGTATTCACACCCTAGTTGGTTTATCAAAAAGCTGCAACGTGCTTATCCGGATCAATGGCAAGAGATTCTTACCGCTAATTTAGAACGCCCCCCCATGTGGCTCAGGGTTAATCAAAAACATCATAATGTTACTGAATATTTAGCCTTATTAAGTCAAGAAGATATTTCTGTTGAGCTCGTTGATGAAAAGTCATCGGCAATTAAACTCGTTAACGCCATTGATGTTAATAAACTACCTGGCTTTGCTGATGGTTGGATTTCAGTTCAAGATGGTGCAGCTCAACAAGCCGCGCTTTTATTAAACACTCAAGCAGATGATATTGTGCTTGATTGCTGTGCAGCGCCAGGTGGGAAAACTTGTCATATTCTTGAACTAACACCTGATTTAGGAAAAATGACTGCCATCGATATTGAAGAAAATCGTTTGATAAGAGTTGAAGAAAATTTAGCTCGCCTAAACCTAACGGCTAAGGTAATAACCGCAGATGCTGCGTCACAAGCATGGTGGGATGGAGAACTTTACGATCGTATCCTTCTAGATGCTCCTTGTTCTGGTACCGGTGTCATTCGTCGTCATCCTGATATTAAGTGGTTAAGAAAAGCAGATGATATTGAAAAGCTCACTGTATTACAGCAACAGATATTAAATAACATTTGGTCTCTTTTGAAACCCGGTGGTACTTTACTTTACGCAACTTGTAGTATTTTACCTGAAGAAAATATTCAGCAGATCCAACTGTTTTTATCTGAGAATAACAATGCTAAGTTAGTACAAATAACAAATGAGAAAACCGATATTGGCTGGCAAATTCTGCCAAATGAACAATCAATGGATGGTTTTTACTACGCTAAATTAGAAAAAGTAATCGTTAGTTAACTTATGAAAATAATTATTATTGGTGCAGGCCAAGTGGGCGGAACATTAGCCGAGAACCTTGTAGGTGAACGTAACGATATCACTATCATTGATACCAACGCAGAAACGTTACATGAACTACAAGATAAAATGGACTTGCAAGTTGTTATTGGTAACGGATCACACCCCGATATATTAAAGCAAGCAGGTGCTGAAGATGCCGAGTTAGTCATTGCGGTAAGTAGTGACGACGCAACGAATATGCTCGCATGCCAAATTTGTTATACGTTATTTAATACGGCAAATAAAATAGCGCGGATCCGTTCATCACATATATTGCGCTATCAAGAACAATTATTTCAATCAAAAAACATTCCTGTAGATCACGTTATTGCACCGGAACAATTAGTTACCCGTGATATTGCACGTTTAATTGATTACCCAGGAGCATTACAAGTATTAGAGTTTGCACAAGGAAAGGTCAGCTTAGTCGCCGTAAAAGCCTATTATGGCGGTTTATTAGTAGGTCATGCCCTTTCAACTTTACGTAAACATATTCCTAATGTAGACACGCGTGTTGCCGCAATTTATCGTAACGGCAAACCCATTCGCCCTCTTGGCACTACCGTTATTGAAGCAGATGACGAAGTGTTTTTCATTGCAGCGACCATTCATATTCGAACAGTAATGAATGAATTACAAAAGCTCGAAGCACCTTACAAAAGAATCATGATTGCAGGCGGTGGTAACATAGGTGCCGGCCTAGCGAAAATATTAGAAAAAAATCACCAAGTTAAACTTATTGAACGTTCCCCCAAACGTGCGGAACATTTAGCATCAGAATTAAATGATACCTTAGTTTTTACAGGTGACTCTTCTGATCAAGAACTATTACTTGAAGAACATATTGACCAATTTGATGTTTTTATTGCCGTCACCAATGATGATGAGGCGAATATCATGTCATCATTGCTCGCGAAACGCTTAGGCGTACGTAAAGCCATGGTACTTATTCAACGCAGTGCCTACATAGATTTAGTTCACGGTAGCGATATTGATATTGCCGTATCACCTCAACATGCCACTATTTCAGCCTTATTAACACATGTACGTCGTGGTAGCATTGATAACGTTTATAGTTTACGTGGCGGTGCTGCAGAAGCAATTGAGATTATTGCTAAAGGCGATGAAAAATCGTCTAAGGTGGTGGGTAAAACAATCCAGTCAATTAAATTACCTCCTGGTACAACCATAGGCGCAATCGTTCGACAAGAAGAAGTATTCATTGCGCATTCGAACACAACAATCATGTCAGAAGATCACGTCATTCTTTTCTTAGTCAATAAGCGTTATATTTATGATGTAGAGAAACTGTTTCATGTAGATGCGCTGAATTTTTATTAACATTAGGCAAACATTAAATCGATATAAGCAATTATCAGTAAATATTTATATCGAGTTAATTAAACTGAATTTTATTATTAAGAGCGCCAAAAAGCCGGTGTGAATAACACCAATAAAGTAAATATTTCTAATCGTCCAAATAACATCGCCACGACTAATACCCATTTACTGAAATCAGTTATATCGGCAAAATTTGCAGCAACAGCTCCTAATCCTGGACCTAAGTTATTTAAACAAGCCGCAACAGCAGTAAAAGCCGTTAAGTCATCCATACCCGTTGCAAGCAGCAACAACATACAAATAATGAAAACCGCGGCATAAGCAGAGAAAAAACCCCATATTGCTTCAACGACACGATCAGGTAAAGCTTTACGACCTAACTTTATAGTGAACACTGCCTTGGGGTGAACGAGTCGATTTAATTCTCGCAATCCTTGTAAATACAAAAGTACAACTCGCACAACTTTCATGCCACCGCCTGTACTTCCCGCACAACCACCTATAAAACTAGCAAATATTAATAACATTGGCAGTAATGTTGGCCAATCTGCAAAACTTGTTGTAGCAAACCCTGCCGTTGTACTAATTGAAACAGACTGAAACAAAGCTTGATCAAAGGCTTCAAAGCCATCTTCGTAAGTGCCAGTTGCTAACAAAACAACTAAACACACTAACGTTAAGACAAATTGTATTGCAATAAAGACTTTAAATTCAGGATCATAAAAATAACTTCTTAATGACTTACTGTGCAGCACAGCAAAATGAAGTGCAAAATTAACGCCTGCGATTAATAAGAAAAACACACAAACAAAATTAATTGCTGGGCTATTAAAATACCCCATACTCTCGGTATGTGTCGAATAACCACCAATAGCAATAGTAGAGAAAGCATGACAAATAGCATCAAAAGCAGACATACCTGCCCCCCAATAACTCACTGCACAAGCGATGGTTAAAGATAGGTAGATGTACCACAAGTGTTTAGCCGTATCTGCAATACGCGGTGTCATTTTTGAATCTTTTACCGGGCCGGGTGTTTCAGCCCGATAAAGTTGCATGCCACCAATGCCTAACATAGGTAAAACAGCAACCGCTAAAACGATTATCCCCATGCCACCCAACCATTGTAATTGCTGGCGATACCAAAGTACTGCGTGAGGTAAACCATCAATTTCTTTAAGGATTGTGGCACCTGTAGTGGTTAAGCCTGAAAATGACTCAAAAAAAGCATCTGCTACAGATAAATTAGGGAATTCAAGCAATAAAAGTGGAACCGCTGAGAAACTTGCCAGTACAACCCAAAACAACACAACAATTAAAAAGCCCTCACGTGCACGTAGGTCACTTTTTTCATTTCTAAAAGGGTACCAAGCAAGTAAACCTGCACATAAACAAAATAGAAAGGCAGTAAGAAAGGAAACACCACCACCATCACGGTAAAGTAGTGCAATTAAAGCAGGTGGCAGCATAGTGACACTAAGTAAAGCCACCAATAAACCAAGAATTCGAATGATATTTTTTATTTGCACGAGTTAATTTTTATTATTAAGTAAAGTCATCGACTACATGTTTTTTGATGATAAAGCATAAAGATAAACACTGCGACTTTAAATCACGTATTTCGTCTTAATTTATTCAGCTAACACGTTTGTTATATGATTCGCGTTCCATATCAACTATTTCAACGCTGATTGAAACTGATTTAATTGCAAACGACTTAAGCTGACTTAACACTAATTCAGATAATTTTTGTCTTTGCGCTAAATTACGACCAGACAGAATTTTACAGCAAACATGAATAAACCTTTGTTGATACTTTTTATCTTCACTTTCGCTGCCTGCATAAAAATAAGTGAAAGGTGTTGCTCTCACTTTAATATCATTCGATGAAAATAATGAAGACTTAACCGCTCCTGAAAAAACGGCAGACATAACCTCTTGAATGTCTAATTCTTGAGTAAGTTCTTCTGAATATTCGATAATACAGTGTGGCATGCAAGTGTCCTTTTGTTTGAGGTTATGCGTTAGTCATTAGACCTAAGATTCAATAACCCTGAAGAAAGTGTTTGCAGTTGCTGTTTAACTTTTGGTAATTGCTCTTCAGGTAAAGCAATAATCAATTCTATTTGACCAGCAAAGTCTTGTTGAATAATTTCACCTTTAGCTTGTTCAACAACATACAACACATCGTTTATTTGCCCGTAACCACACGTTAATTGCTTTTCTACCATAGGAACTTTAATGCTTGTTCCAAGTAATAATAGCGCTTGACGAACACTGCCACCATAAGCCCGTTGTAACCCGCCAGTACCGAGCTTAGTGCCGCCAAAATAGCGCACAACTATTGCACATAGCTCACCAATATCACCTCCTTGTAAAACAGCCAACATGGGACGTCCTGCAGTACCCGAAGGCTCCCCATCATCAGAAGAACCATAGCCTTGGCTATCATCTGGTCTTCCAGTGAGAAACGCAGAACAATGATGACTAGCTTGAGGATGTAATTTTCGACACTGAGTTAACTGCTCTTTAGCCTTTTCATGGCTTGAACAAGGGGAAATATAACAAATAAAACGACTACGGCTAACGATTGTTTCATCAACAATACTGTTAGCCGCTACTTTGTAAGGTTTATTCATAAAGTTTAACGTCGGTGTATAAAGTCTTAAGGTTTATTTCAACTCTAATTCACGTGTCATATTTTCGTTATGCAACTGATGAACAATAATATTATCTTCAATGCGAATGCCACCAAATGGGCGCATAACGTCTATTTTTTCCCAATTAATCATATTGCTATTTTTTGAAGCTTTAAGATCAGCTAATAAAGAATCAATAAAATATAAACCCGGCTCTATAGTGAACACTTGATTCGTTTCAATAATACGAGAAGTTCGTAAGAAAGGGTGTTGTTCCGGTGTATTAGCATGTGTGCCACGCTCATCAGCCATAAAACCGCCAACATCATGAGTTTGTAGCCCTAAATGATGACCTAGTCCATGTGGAAAGAAAGTGGAAATTATGCCTGTTTCAACAGCAGTATCAACATCAACATTAATAAAACCAAACTCATGCAAAACATTACCAATATCTCGGTATGTTTCAATATGCAGATCAACATAGCTTTTCCCTGGTTTTAAACCGTCTACAGCATTTAGCATTAACTTGTCCATGCGGGCAATTAATTCAGCAAACTTGTCACGCTTAAATGAATAAGTGCGTGTTATATCAGAAGCATAACCATGGAAATTTGCACCTGCGTCAATCAAAAAGGAACGATGAGCCTGTGGTACATCTCGATCTAAAGCGGTGTAATGTAATATAGAGGTATTAGCATTAAGTGCAACAATATTACCGTAAGGTGTTTCATCACTGGTGTGATTTGTTGCTTTCAAATAAGCTTGCTGAATGTCAAATTCCGATGAGCCTTGTAAGAAAGCGTTTTTCGCGGCTTTGTGACCGGTAACAGCAATAGCATTAGACTTACGTAAACACTCCTGCTCGTATTGTGTTTTATAAGCGCGATGATAATGAAGGTAATTAAGTAAAGGCTCAGGATTTATGTTTTTAAAACCCAATGCTTTAGCGACTTCGATGTGTTCGCCAATATATGCAAAATCTGATTTATCGTATGGAAGAAGTTTTTCGACATCAGATGCTTTAGTCAGCACTTTTATATCAAAAAATTCATTCCAATATGTATCAGCGAGTGGCGTCACTTTATGCCAGAAATCAACAGGTTGATAATAAATAAGTGTAGGCTTATCTTCACCATTAATAATCAACCAACAATTAGGAATGTTCACTAATGGCAACCACCATTTAAAATGAGGATTCACTTTAAATGGATATCCATAATCATCAAGAAACACTTTAATTTCTTGACCAGAATGGATTACTAAACCTTGAAGATTCTCACGACTCAAAGCCGCTTTCGACCTTTTTTGAAGTTCGGTAATATGGGCTGGATAAAGCGTTGCTAATTTGATCATTAATCACTACTCTGAAATTTTTCCAACATCATACCACACTATCATAAAATGTTAATTTACTGGCCAATACTCATCTTCGATATTTGGTCAAAAAGTGATTTATTCTGCCCTACTTTTAATTGGTAAATTTCTTGATAAGCCATTACGCTTTTGACATATTCACGTGTTTCTTTATAAGGAATAGTTTCAATCCAAATATCGGCAGGCATAGCCTTTAAACCTTTAAGCCAACTCTTAACTCGATAAGGTCCTGCATTATAAGCCGCTGTAGCCAATACTTGATTACCCTTATGTCGATCAAGTAAGCGTTTTAAATATTGGGTACCTAGTTTTATATTCTCATTTGCGTTCATTAAGTGCTTATTAGTCACATTACGTTTGTGAAGTTGTTTCGCGGTGGCTGGCATAACTTGCATTAAACCTTTAGCACCTGCTGGCGAGTTAGCATCTGCCATAAATGAACTCTCTCTTCGTGCAATTGCAAATGCCCATGCAGGATTTATTTTGTAATTACTTGATGAATGAGTAATTTCGTCTTCGAAAGCTAATGGAAAACGTAAATCGACATCATTTAAATACCCTACTTTTGATAATGTAAATATTGCGCGGTCAAACCATTTTGCTTCATAAGCAATTCTTGATGCCGCAAGTTTTTCTCGGTCGCTTAATTGCGACAGCCAATAATTCCACTCTCGTCTAGCACTATTAAAACGTCCAATATGGAAAAATTCAAACGCTCTTTTCGCTGCAGGATTTTTCAACAGATCCATTTTTTCTGTTTTAGTAATTTCTAAAGGTGTATTTTGAAGGTTTACATTTTGTTGTATTGCACTTGCTGCGAGGAAACCATAATAATGACGCTTATCCGCTAACTTACTCAATACTTCATGCCCTAAAACTTCAGCACCTGTTGCTAATAAACTACGGCCATACCAATACTGCCATTGATTATTTGTATGTAACCTTTTTGGTAAAGCAATCAAACTCTTTTTTATTTCTGGCCAATCTTGTCCTCTAAGTAAGTCAGCCATTCTCCATTGCACTATATTCTTAGACTGTAGGTTTTCATCAACTTTTGCTAACCATTCTTTTGAATTTTTATGATCTTTACTGGCTAAAGCAATAGCGAACTTCAAAACAACTTGTTGCAGTTGTGATTCAGTAAACGGTAGTACTTTTATAGCTTTAATGTATGTTTTCAATGCTTTTTTAGGGTCACGCCAAATCAAACGTTTTAATCCATATGCCGCTATAGTCGCTTCTTTAACTGACTTTTGTGGAAAATGATTCATCTTACTTATATAAGCAGGATCGCGGCGTACTTTATGCCACAGTTTTCCCAAATATCTTTCTTTCTCTGGGAGCAGTTTTGTTAAATATGGGATAAGCGTATGTTTACCGCCATCCGCAGCTAAAGCTATTCGTTTCCATATAACGTCTTTTGTTCTATAACCTGCTTTTTGCCAACGGCTAAATAATGGATCACACACTTTAGGTTGCGACATACCTACTAGCCATAATGATGTTAATTTAGGCAAAACTCTAGATTCTGCAACACCTGATTTTAATTGATACTGATAATATTGACATGTCAATTCTACATTTGATGTCGATATGAAAAAATTTTGAAACAATATCTGTTGATTACGTTTAGCTAAATATTTTAGCCACTTTTTGCGTAATGGCCAATCAAGCGGTGTACCTTTATACTTTTGAAGAAATTGACTAATTTCCTCTGCATATGACAATTTCATTCCATGGATTAGACGTTGCTGATCTAGATATGGTTGTAACGGGTAATAATGTAATTGTTTATAAAGTGTCTGATACTTTTCGGTATTAGATTGCCAAATGTGTTTTTCGGCTTGTTGAAATATTTTACGGAATGATGTTTGATTAGCAATTGTTGATGTACTGATTAAACAGGTGATGGAAATTGAGAAAAACCAGATTAATGGAAAACGAAAACGAGACATACTGTTACCTTACTTAGATGAGAACTTAATGCTTTTGGAAATTTATCAAACCATCTTAATTTTTCATGCATAGACTAACAAAGCAAGTGAAATTAAAGTTTCTATAACCGTTTATATAAAAAATATCCACTTCTTATATTTAGGTTACATTTCGTCACGAAATTGATAATATTTGTGTGACATTTTATCTAGTAAAAACTTATGCGCACTCTGTCGACTTTATTATTATTAGTTTTTTTTAATCCATTTCACGTTTGTGCAACTGAACATACTGTTGGGTCACAAACAAATTATAATTCTAAACAGGATGATAATTTGGGATATGGGATATTTTATCAATATAAGATTTTAGAAAACATTGAGTTTGAAGCTAAATATAGTCAAAGTGGGAACTTAAAGGTAGTTTCAGACGAAAAAATAATTTTAGGTAAATACAGTAGTTTTTCAACCGGTATTAATTTTATGAAACAACGGACGCCTAAATTATCTTTAAAGGTAGGGTTAGGAATCAATAGCGTTACTTCCTCATCAAATAATTTTCTTCTTGAAGAAAACAGCATCTCGCCTTACTTTCAAATTTTAACTAATTATAAAATGAATGAAAGTTTATCTTTAACGTTAGGGCATAAAACGCTATTTCATAACGATGCGATTGATACAAATCATTCATTATTTATTTCTGTTAACTGGTTATTTGGTGCAAAAGCAATTACGTCTTTAGTAAAATCTGCCGATGTGGTCCGCCCTTTAGCCGTTATCCCAACCTTAACTCCTATAGAAACACCTGCAAATAATAATATTATTAAAAAAACTCCACAATATATTCCTCAGTGGTATGTTCAAATTGGCGCTTATCAAAACTTTATAAATGCTCAACATATGAATTCAGTCTTGTTAAAGAATCATTCATTAGTTTTAACCATACAATTACATAACAAACTTTACCGTATATTGAGTCATTCTTTTTCTGACAAACAAAATGCAGAGGAATACTTGGACTATTTACAGGCACACTTCAAAATTAAGGGGTTCGTAAATAAATTTTAGTGCTGATATCCAGTTTTAGTTTTTTTTGCTAAAATTGCCTACTTTATTACCCTGCTCATTAAGTGACTATGAATAATCGCTCAGAAGATATTTTCAAAAATGCCGACCATGTTCTTAATGCTGTTGGCCTACGTTGTCCAGAACCCGTAATGATGGTGCGTAAATCCATACGTAAAATGGCTGAGCAAGAAACGTTACTTATTGAAGCTGATGATTCTTCAACTACCCGTGATATTCCGAGTTTCTGCCGGTTTATGGAGCACGAGCTTATTGCTCAACAAACCGAAAGAAAACCTTTTCTTTATTTGATAAAAAAAGGGAAAGCATAAAGCTTTCCCTTTTTTGTTAGCCCAAAGAGCTAACCTATATCTTTAACTTGTAATTATTGTAAAAGTGCAACATCTGCAATAGCAAAGAAACTATTTCTAATCTCATTCAATAACGTTAATCGATTTGTTTTAACGGCTTCATCATCAGCCATAACCATTACGTTATCAAAAAAGTTATCAATTGGCGCTTTTAAACAAGCCAGTTCAGTTAACGCTGCTTGGTAATCTTTGGTTAACATCATCGGCGCTATGGTCGTCTTAACTTCATCAAAAGCCTTGGCTAATGCTTTTTCTTCAACTTCGCTCGCTAAATCTACTTTAAAAGTAGCATAAAGTTCACCTTTGAATTTAGCTAAAATATTACCAACTCGTTTGTTTGCACCCGCTAATGTTACTGATTCTTCAAGTGACTTAAAGTGGCTTACCGCTTTAATACGCTTTTCAAAATCTAAAGGAGCTGTTGAGGCATTTGCTAAAACAGCTTGAATAACATCAACTGAAATACCTTGCTCTTGATAGTAAGCTCTAAAACGACCTAAAACAAAATCTACTACTTGGTCATTAACCTTCTCGTTTGAAAGTTTATCACTGTACAACCCGACGCTTTCCTCAGTTAAGTGCCTGATATCTAATGGTAATTGCTTTTCTATGATAATACGTATCAAGCCAATGGCTGCTCGACGAAGTGCAAATGGGTCTTTATCACCTTTAGGGGGTTGGTTAATACCAAATATACCCACCAAGCTGTCAATTTTATCAGCAATTGCAACCGCACATCCTATATTGCCTTCAGGTAAAGTATCACCTGAATAGCGAGGTCTATATTGGTCTTCTAATGCTTGTGCTACTGCTGCTGCTTCACCATCGTTCTGAGCGTAATACTTACCCATAGTACCTTGTACTTGGGGGAACTCTAAAACCATGTCTGACATTAAGTCTGTTTTACTTAATAAACCAGCTCGTGTCGCTTGCTCTGAGTTTTCGCCAATTTGCTCAGCGATCATTCCGCTTAATGAAGCAATACGTTCAGACTTCTCTTTCAATGTACCGAGTTGCTTTTGAAAAAGTACCGAAGATAAACTTTCTAAGCGTGACTCCAACGTTTTACTTTTATCTGTTTTAAAGAAGAACTCAGCATCAGCCAAACGTGGACGAATAACTTTTTCGTTCCCCTTAATGACTTGACTCGGATCTTTACTTTCGATATTTGTCACGAAAATAAACTTATTCATTAACTGACCATTTTTGTCATTTACTGGAAAGTATTTTTGATGATCTTTCATGGAGTAAATAAGTGGTTCAGCAGGAACATTTAGAAAGGCATCATCAAAGCTACCAATTAATATAATTGGCCATTCCACTAATCCCGTGACTTCTTCTAATAAGCCATCATCAACGAGGGCATCACCATTCAATTGGTCCGCGGCTTTATTAATCTGTTCTAAAATTAGCGCCTGTCTTTGCTCATAATCTACTTGAACAAATGCTGTCTTCAATTTTTCTTCATATTCATCTGCATGCGTCAATGTTACCAAACCTTCATGATGAAAACGGTGACCTGTAACTACATTACTTGAATTTACTTCTAATGCTTCCCCAGCAATAACTTTGTTGCCAAACATTATTGTTAAAGTATGAACCGGACGAATAAACTGTGTACGTGAACTCCCCCAACGCATGGGCTTAGGGATAGGCAGTTTACTGACAGCAACATTAATCATTGCTGGAATTAACGCTTCTACGGTTTTACCTGCTTGCGTAGCACGATGAAGTAACCATTCACCTTTATCTGTTTTTAAACGTTGTGCTTCTTCTACACTAATACCATTAGAGCGTGCCCAACCTTGTGCAGCTTTACTCGCATTACCTTCAGCATCAAAAGCTACATTAACTGCAGGTCCACGTTTTTCAATTTCTTTGTCAGCTTGTTTTTCAACAAGTTTACTTACTTTAACGGCTAAACGACGCGGTGTAGCAAACCATTTAATATCTTCATATGCTAAATCAGCATTGTCTAATTGGTCTTTTATTTGCTGGTAAAATGTAACGGCTAGAATTTTTAACGATTTTGGTGGTAACTCTTCGGTACCGAGCTCTATCAATAATGTTTCAGTATTCATTATGACTTCTCCCCAGAGGTATTATTATTCTTACAAAGAGGAAAACCTAATTCTTCACGCTTATCGTAATAGGCTTGTGCACAAGCTTTTGATAACGTTCTTACTCTTAGTATATATCGTTGACGTTCAGTCACTGAAATGGCGTGACGTGCGTCTAACAAGTTAAAAGCATGCGATGCTTTCATTACTTGTTCATAAGCAGGTAATGCTAAGCCCGCTTCAATTAACTTTTGGCTGTCTTTCTCACATTGATCAAAAGTATTAAATAATGCATCTACGTCTGCGTATTCAAAATTGTAAGTTGATTGCTCAACTTCATTCTGATGAAATACATCACCATATAGTACTTTACCCATTGGACCATCAGCCCACACTAAGTCATAAATACTATCTACATTTTGAATATACATAGCTAGACGTTCTAGGCCATAGGTGATCTCACCTGTTACTGGTGTACACTCTAAGCCACCTACTTGTTGAAAGTAAGTAAACTGTGATACTTCCATACCATTAAGCCAAATTTCCCAACCTAATCCCCAAGCACCTAAAGTAGGAGATTCCCAGTTGTCTTCAACAAAACGAATGTCATGTACGAGAGGGTCAATGCCAAGCTCTTTTAAAGAATTCAGATACAACTCTTGGATGTTTATTGGAGAAGGTTTCAACATTACTTGAAATTGATAGTAATGTTGCAGGCGATTTGGATTCTCACCATAACGACCATCTGTAGGACGTCGACAAGGTTGAACGAAAGCACTACTCATTGGCTCTGGACCAATAGAACGCAAAAATGTCATAGGGTGGAATGTACCAGCACCTACTTCAAGATCTAAGGGTTGAACGATGACACAGCCTTGACGAGACCAATAGTCTTGTAATTGAAAGATTAAACCTTGAAATGTTTTTATATTGAACGTACTCATAATTTTCCGATTCATTATTCGAGTTGATTTTACCGATAACGGCTAATGAGATTAAGTATACCGACAGCTGTATTATTAGCCTAGTAACAAGTTAACAATATTCGAGTTTTTACTCTGTAATTGTTTAATTTCACTATTTACCGTATTGCTGAATGTTAAAATGCCCAGATTTGATGTCCGGGCATTTTTAATTTTAAATAAAACAGTAGAACTAAATATCTAAATTAGACACATTTAAAGCATTTGCTTCAATGAAATTTCTGCGTGGTTCTACATGATCACCCATTAAAGTAGTGAACAATTGATCCGCTGCTATTGCATCTTCAATGGTTACTTGTAACATACGACGTGTCTCAGGGTCCATTGTGGTTTCCCACAACTGACTAGGATTCATTTCACCTAATCCTTTATAACGTTGTATGTACTGTCCACGTTTTGATTCAGCCATTAACCAATTAAGTGCTTCTTCAAATGTTGTTACTGGTTTTATTTTTTCACCACGTTTAACATAACCACCTTCTTCAATTAAACCATTAATAGCAGTGTTTAAACCAAAAATAGTTTCAAATTCTTTTGAATGAATAAATTCGTAACCACAGTCATAGATATGATCAATACCATGCTGACGAACATTAAAACTAGGAAAGAAAATGTTTCTTTCTTGGTCATGTTTTATATCAGCTGAATAAATAGAACCATTTCCATCTTGGTTTTCTAATTGTGAGATTAGATCATTGGTCCAAGCTTCAACTTTCGCTTTATCATTAAAATCGGCCTTATCAATTTCTTTGCTGTATATCATTTTTTCTAAGATATCAGCAGGAATTTGACGAGATAAACGTTTAATAATGTCATGCGTTTTACGATATTGTTTTACTAAATTCTCTAATGCAATACCGTTAATTGAAGGTGCTGATTCATTAACATGTATCTCAGCATTGTCTAATGCCAAAGTTGTTAAGTATTCCGTTAATCCTTCATCATCTTTAATATAGCGCTCTTGTTTACCTTTCTTCACTTTATAAAGTGGTGGTTGAGCAATAAAGATGTGACCACGTTCCATTATTTCTGGCATTTGACGATAAAAGAATGTCAGCAACAAAGTACGTATATGAGATCCATCGACATCGGCATCGGTCATGATAATGATACTGTGGTAACGCAGTTTCTCTGGGTTATATTCATCACGGCCAATACCACAACCTAATGCAGTGATTAACGTACCCACTTCTTGTGAGGATATCATTTTATCAAAACGTGCTTTTTCAACGTTTAGAATTTTACCTTTCAATGGCAATATTGCTTGGTTACGACGATTTCGACCCTGCTTGGCTGAACCACCAGCAGAGTCTCCTTCCACAATATATAGTTCAGATAACGCAGGATCTTTTTCCTGACAATCTGCCAATTTCCCAGGTAATCCCGCGATATCTAACGCGCCTTTACGGCGAGTCATTTCACGTGCTTTTCGAGCAGCTTCACGCGCTCTAGCTGCATCGACTATCTTCATGATAATAGTACGAGCAACTGATGGCTTTTCTAAAAGGTATTCACCTAATTTTTCGCCCATTGCTTGTTCTACCGCAGTTTTAACTTCTGAAGAAACTAACTTGTCTTTAGTTTGTGAAGAGAATTTTGGATCAGGTACTTTAACAGATATTACTGCCGTTAAACCTTCACGAGCATCATCACCTGATGCATTTGTTTCTGTGCTGCCGCCTTTCTTACTCTTATTAAGACCTTCTTTAACCATGTAGCTATTAAGCGTACGTGTTAAAGCAGTACGGAAACCGCTTAAGTGAGTACCACCATCACGTTGAGGAATATTATTGGTAAAACAGTGAATGCTTTCTTGGAAACCATCATTCCATTGCATTGCAACTTCAACGATGATTCCATCTTCACGTTCTAAATCAAAATAGAATATTTCTTCATTCACGGGAGTTTTGTTAGTATTTAAGTAGTCAACAAATGCTTGAATACCACCATCAAATTTAAAATGGTCTTCCTTGCCAGCTTCTCGCTCATCGATTAAACGTATTGAAATACCTGAGTTTAAGAAAGATAATTCACGAATACGTTTAACTAATAAGTCGTAGTGATATAAAACATCTGAAAAGGTGTCTTCACTTGGCCAAAAACGTACTTCAGTACCTGTTTTATCACTGACACCAACTTCAGCCAATGGAGCTTCTGGTTCACCTACATGATAAATCTGTTCAAATAGTTTACCTCCCCGACGAATATTAAGTTTTAGTTTGCTACTTAAAGCATTTACAACTGAAATACCTACACCGTGAAGACCACCTGAAACTTTATAGCCAGAATCTTCACCACCGAATTTACCACCTGCGTGAAGTACTGTCATTATAACTTCGGCAGCAGAAATCCCTTCTTCAGGGTGAATATCGGTAGGAATACCACGGCCATCATCTTTAACAGACACAGAACCATCTATGTGTATTTTAACGACAATTTCACTACAGTGACCCGCTAAAGCTTCATCAATAGAATTATCTAAAACTTCAAATACCATATGATGCAAACCACTGCCATCATCAGTATCACCAATGTACATTCCCGGTCTTTTACGTACAGCATCAAGTCCTTTTAGAACTTTAATACTGTCTGATCCATATTCGTTTTCTACTGTCATAGCGTATTGCCTATTTACCTATTGCTGAAATTTGTCCATGTTTCACGTGAAACATCTTATAATTATTATCAGTTGGAACCAATGGTTCTACTGCCGTTTTATCTATTGCCGTGATGATAACTTGGCAGTTTAATTTATTGATTGCGTTGTTAAGTAAAGTTCGAGAATTTAAATCTAGCTCTGCACCAACATCGTCAATCAATAAAATTGGTTTTACTCGTTTTACTTTTTCAATCAATTTTGCCTGAGCGAAAGTTAAAGCCAGTAAAAACAACTTTTGTTGTCCTCGTGATAACTGATTATCTATTACCACATTTCCCGTTAGAAATTTAACATCAAATTTTTGTGCCCCATAAAGGCTAAAACCTGATTTAATTTCTCGTTCTCTATTTTGTGCTAAAACATCGCCCAATGTTTTTTTACTATTCCAACCTTGCATATAAGAAATAGAAATTTCATTCGCTAAACTTGGCAACATTAACTCTAACCAAGGTCGGAGTTCTAATGACAACTCTTTAATATATTCATCTCGTAATCTAGCTACTTTAACAGATGACTCGCAAAAAACATCAGTCCAATAATTAAGGGTTTCATGATCAACCCTATTACGTAGACAAGCGTTTCTCTGTTTAATGATTCTAGAAAACTCTTTCCAAGCATCAGAGAAGGATTGTTTCACGTGAAACAATCCTAAATCTATAAAACGTCTTCTTTGTTTAGGTCCACCAAAAAAGAGCTTAAAACTTTCAGGTGTAATAACCTGCACCGCAATATTTTTTGCTAGTTGCGATAACTGACGATGCTTTTCACCCGCAATTTTTATTTCAGTGATACCAGTCTGAAAATCTTTAGCCACACCAAGTTGTAATGCATTGGTATCTTTAGCACTGACAACAAATTTCGTTTTATTGTGAGTAACTAAATTTTCAACTTGCGATGTTCTAAATGACTTACCATGACCAAGATAAAAAACAGCTTCTAACAAACTACTTTTACCACTGCCATTATCTCCAATAATAAAGTTTATACTATCGTTAAATTCTACTGGTTCTGAGGCTAAATTTCGAAAATCAAAAACAGTAAGTTTTTCTATACTCATTACAAGCGCATTGGCATAACAACATAAATAGCTTCGTTAGTTTCAGCGCCTTCAATAACTACACTACTATTTGCATCAGCTAATGTAAATTTAACTTCTGGCTCTTTAATCGCGTTTAGCACATCCAAAACATAATTAACGTTAAAGCCTATTTCCACTTCTTCATATGGAAAGTCAATTTCCAAAACTTCTTCTGCTTGTTCTTGTTCCGGGTTGTTCGCCGTAATTTTTAATTCTTGTTTGGAGAAATTTAGGCGGACACCTTTAAATTTGTCATTAGATAAGATAGATGCACGAGATAAAAGTTGACGCAAATTATCTTTACTGGTGTTTAATACTTTATCACCATTACGTGGTAATACACGACGATAATCAGGAAAACGTCCATCAACCAATTTACTGGTAAATGAAAATTCACTATCAATTATACGTATATGATTTGAACCGAGAAAAACTTGAACATTTTCTTCTACAGGATCAAGTAAGCGGATAATTTCTAAAATACCTTTACGCGGAACAATCACTTGTCTTGAAGGTAATGTTAAACCATTAGATGAAATTTTACATATAGCTAGACGATGTCCGTCTGTAGCAACTGAACGGATTTCATTACCTTCTGTTTCAATAGACATACCATTCAAATAATACCTAACATCTTGATTTGCCATAGAAAAATGCGTACTTTCTATTAAACGAAGTAAATCTGATTTAAACAATTGAAACTCTACATCACCTTTCCACTCTTCTATATTAGGGAAATCTGTCGCAGGTAATGTAGATAAAGAATATTTACTTCTACCAGTACTAATTATTATGGCTTCATTAGTTGATTCAAAAGATAGTATTGAATCATCAGGTAAACTTTTACATATATCGAGAAGCTTTCTGGCTGGAATAGTAATTTTTCCGTCTTCACCCTGATTATCAACTTGAGTGTAAGAAACCATTTCAAGCTCTAAATCAGTAGCTGTTAATGTAAGCGAATGCCCACTTACATCAAAAAGAATATTACCAAGAATAGGTAAAGTACTTTTACGTTCAACGGCACCTGAAACCAATAAAAGCGGTTTAAGTAATAATTCCCTATTTAATGAAAACTTCATTTATCTACCCATCTTTTTTATTTACTTATTATTATAACGAAAGCTATGACGAAAGTGTTCTAGTTAAATTAGAATAATCTTCTTTAATATCATGCGACTCTTCGCGTAATGCTTTGACCTTACGACATGCATGAAGAACGGTGGTGTGGTCACGCCCTCCATAAGCATCCCCTATTTCTGGCAAACTATGATTAGTTAACTCTTTAGATAATGCCATTGCAATTTGTCTAGGTCTAGCAACAGATCTATTTCTACGTTTAGAAAGTAAATCTGCTACTTTAATTTTGTAATATTCAGCAACTGTTCGTTGAATATTATCGATAGTAACTAACTTGTCTTGTAAGGCAAGTAAATCTCGTAATGCTTCACGAACAAAATCAATTGTAATTGGTCTACCTGTAAAGTTAGCATTAGCAACAACACGATTCAATGCCCCTTCTAACTCACGAACATTAGAGCGTAAACGCTTGGCAATAAAAAATGCGACTTCATCTGCTAAGTTAATATTACTTTCTTCTGCTTTGCGTTTAAGAATAGCAACACGAGTCTCTAGTTCAGGCGGTTCAATAGCAATCGTTAATCCCCAACCGAAACGAGATTTAAGACGGTCTTCAACATCAACTTCTTTTGGATAACGATCACTCGTTAAAATAATTTGTTGATTACCCTCAAGCAGAGCATTAAAGGTGTGGAAGAATTCTTCTTGAGTTCTATCTTTACCTGCAAAAAATTGAATATCATCTATAAGTAATGCATCAACACTACGATAATATTGTTTAAACTTTTCCATGGCATTATTTTGTAATGCACGAACCATATCTTGAACAAAACGCTCAGAATGCATATAAGCAATTTTGGCATTTGGTTTATTTAATAATATACCATTACCAACAGCATGTAACAGGTGGGTTTTACCAAGACCTGTTCCGCCATAAATAAATAATGGGTTATAAGCAGAACCCGGATTATCAGCAACTTGAGAAGCGGCGGCTCGTGCTAATTGATTTGATTTACCTTCTACAAAATTATCAAAAGTATATTTAACTCTTACATTTGTAGATTTAGGCAAATTGCTTTGCGGTTCAACCGCTTTTTTAGTTGCGCTGGTAAATTGTGGAATTGTATTCACAACGTTTTGTGAAGTACTTTGATTTGGAATACTGCCAACATCAAACCTAAGTAAAGGAGGGTTAGCACTTTCTTGTAAAGTTACCAGTTCATTTATACGATTAACATATTTATCACGAACCCAATCAAGAACAAATCGATTTGGTGCATATAAAGTCATGATATTATCGGCAACAACACATTGTAATGGACGGATCCACATACTAAATTGTTGTGCAGGTAACTCTTCTTGCAAGACTGAAAGGCATCGCTGCCAAAGTGTATGATCCAACCAAATGCTCCTGAAATCACCATACTTTTTGGTTTATCATTTTATAGTAAAAACGATGAATAAATATAAAGTAGGTAAATATGGTATTTTTATAATTAGTCTATTATCACCATAGTTATCCACAACTTCAATATTGACTTTGAGATAGTTAGGCTTTTGATGAAAATAAAATACATAATACTCCGGATAACTAGATAAAATGGTATTTTTAGACTAATTAAGTGTTAAAACATTATTTACATATTATTTAGTTATTAGCGTCGATTATTATACTTTTTGTCATGTAAAATATAATAATGTTATAAAACTGTGGATATAATTAATCGATCGCAAAGATCTATTAGGATCTTTTTAAAATAGATTGTTATAAACATTGACAACACCCACGACAAACTATAAAATTCGGCCTCTTTTTTTAGAACCAGTGTGCTCAATACGGCTGTTTGCCAGGGCAACAACAACAGACGGATTAGCGTAATGAAAAGAACATTTCAACCTAGTGTATTAAAGCGTAAACGCAACCACGGTTTCCGTGCACGTATGGCTACAAAAAACGGTCGTGCAGTAATTTCACGTCGTCGTGCGAAAGGCCGTAAAAGCCTTAGCGCATAATCTCTTTTTTAATCTTTAATTAAGAGATCAGTTAACTATCATGGTTAATTATGAATTTAATCGGGAGTCACGTTTACTGACTCCCGGTCACTTTCAATCTGTATTTTCTAAACCTCTTCGTTTCGGCTCTAGCCACATAACTATTCTTGTTAGTCCAAATTTAGATGAACGTAATCGTTTAGGCTTAGCTATTGCTAAAAAACGCGTTAAATTAGCTGTTCAGCGAAATCGTATCAAACGTCAAATCAGAGAAAGTTTTCGACTCAATCAACATGACTTACCAAATATAGATATGGTAGTAATGGTGAAATCAGGTACTGATAAGTTAGAAAATGCCGAAATTAAAAAACAATTAGAAAAAATATGGCGAAAAATAATTCAACGCCACAACACCTAACAGTAGCTTTAGTAAAAGCTTACCAGCGCTGGCTTAGCCCTCTACTTGGCAACAATTGCCGATTCCATCCGAGTTGCTCTTATTATGCTATTGAAGCTATTAATCGCTTTGGTGTGTTAAAAGGTTGTTGGTTAGCAGGCAAACGTATACTAAAATGCCATCCATTAAACGCGGGGGGATTAGATCCCGTGCCACCATCAAAAAAAGAGAAATAATAAACTATGGAATCTCAACGCAGTTTTCTTTTTATTGCCCTTATGGT
>Ga0209292_1001343_pt1 | contig 30152 bp, 27 predicted proteins | sample GOMGulsemesocosm_2_FD_184634 | JGI IMG/M metagenome (GOLD analysis project Ga0209292, IMG submission 184634) | Methane-oxidizing microbial communities from mesocosms in the Gulf of Mexico - GOM9C Gulf of Mexico (SPAdes) (version 2) | ecosystem: Environmental > Aquatic > Marine > Cold seeps... | reverse complement strand
ACAATTCAATCATACCTTCTTGCTTGAAACCTAGCTTTTCGAGCAAACCTGATGAACGAAAATTATCTATTTTAGTAATGGCAATCACTTTTTCTAACCCAATATCTTGATGTGCATTCTTTAGTACAGCGATAGCTGATTCTTGGGCATATCCCATAGACCAATGTTCCTTTAAAAACGAAAAACCTAACTCGACATCATCTAATGTTGGCCTTTTAAGTAGGCCGCTCATGCCGATAGGCTCGCCTGTTTCTTTGAGCTCGACGAGAAACAAACCAAATGTAAACTCCTTGTAGGATGCCATTGGGCCTTCGGTTAAGTATTTGATGGCATCATCGATGTTACGCACTTTTTTATCTTCAATATTTTCGATAAATGAAGGCTCATTAAATAGGCGAACGATAAAATCACCGTCTTGAGCAGAAAAATGTTTGATACGTAATCGGTTAGTTTCACAAATAATCATAAATTACCTCTTTAAATTTTGACGATCTAATATTAATAGTAGCCCTTGGAGAGATGTGATTATTGTCCTATATACCTCATGAGGTACAATGATATAAACTCACTGTAGTATTAGATAAACTAATAATGAGTTAGTTGACTATGAGTAAATCTCCGCCATTAAAGGCTATTCAATATTTTTCAGCGACGGCGCGCCATTTGAGTTTTAGTCGAGCAGCACAAGAGTTGTGCGTAACGCAAAGCGCCGTGAGCCATCAAGTGAAATTGCTAGAAGCGTTTTTTGATAGACAGCTTTTAATTCGTCAAGGAAAGCGCATTTCTTTAACGCAGGAAGGCGACGATTTATATTCAGTCGTAAAAGACTGCTTACAACGTATAGACATCGTCAGTAATCATATCCGTAAAGAGCCTGAAACGAATTTAAGAATTGTCGCGCAAACCTCCATTGCTACCGAATGGCTTGCCCCAAGAATCTCTGCGTTTAAGGCGTTATTTCCTGATATTTCATGTTATTTAACCATGGAGTCTATGGCGGCGAGTTTTGATCCCCAAGAATTTGATATTGTGATTGGTACATGGCCGACTCCAGATAACTTTGTATCCACAAAACTAAGGGATGAAGATTGGTTTCCGGTGTGCGCGCCGTCTTTAGGAGGAAAAATTGATGCACAAGATAGTGCTTCTCTGTTAACTCTTCCTCTTTATTCCTCTGAAAACGGTGAAGATTGGCATTTATGGATGCAAATGCAGCAACTTAGGCGTCCAGCAATTAGCACCGTCGAGCATTTTGGGTTAGCGCTATTAGCCACTAAAGCTGCTTTAACTGGTCAGGGCTTGGCATTAAGTAATCACTTTTTAGCTGGCGATATGCTTAAAGAAGGTAAATTAATGGCGTTTCCCCAATGGCGATATCAATTACCATGGGGGCAATATTATGTGCATTATCGTCAAGGTAGCCATATCTCTAGTGCTGTAGAGTCTTTTGTACAATGGCTGCAGTTAGAAATCCATAATGATGCGGATAGCTAAGTTATTAGCAAAGTATATTTAATGATGACTAACTAATAAATCGATGTATGGCATTTTTGGCGTTATCTTGAAATGTATTATTATTCAGATCGGCGAACAATTTACCTTGTTCTCCAATCGCACCAGTAAGACCTTTTTTACTCGCATAGAATGCACCACTTGGATATGAGGCATTAAACAAACCATCAACAAATCGATTCGCACCAACATCTAGTTTGTGTACTTTTCCAATCATTAACATCACTTTCATCATGCCTTTCATAACAACTTGCTTGACGGGAGATAGGGTATTAAACCCCTCTGTACCTGTTGTCGCACCTGGACTCATTGTTATAAACCGTATATCGGGGTATTGGCGAGCAATAGATGACATCCATAGCGCAGCCATATACTTGATTGGGCCGTAAGGCACTGTGGCGTCTTTCGTATTACCAAAAAAAGTACCATCACATATTGAGGCAAATTCATCTTCTGATGACGTTTTTAAATTAGGACGTTTCATACCCATTTCTTTTACGCCTCTTGCGGCTTCAGAACCAGCGTATAAGGCCACTTTAGTTAGTTTTCTTGCTTTTAATAATTCATTGGTAAGCGTGACATGCCCAAGTAGGTTTACGGCAAATATTTGCGTAACGCCATCTTTTGTCTTGTCATTAAAGTGTTGACCACCTGTGCCGCCCGCATTCATAACTAATCCTTCAATAGGGGCTTCTAGCGACTGAACGGCGGAGCGTACAGAATTGAGATCCGAGACATCTATAATCAATATTTCAAATATCATTTTTCCTGTCTGTTGCTCTAACTCTCTCTTGGCCATTAGTGCCTTTTCTTCATTACGACATCCAAGATATATCTTCTCAACGCCGGTTTTCATTGCCATTTTTCTTGCACTTTCCTTACCTAAACCTGCATTGGCACCTGTTATTAAAATACGTTTTAACATGTTCTCACCTCATTTATGAGTGCTAATTTATTTAAGGCATCAATGTGTAGCTGCCTCTCTTTAATGAGTACTAATGTAGCGGTTAGTGAAAACGTTTTTTTGATAATTCTTGCTATTTTAGTGGGTTGGTTATTTTTAATAATTGTGTAAACAGCAAGAAATATCAAAAACAGCGCTCAAGTAATGGGTAAGCTTTATCACGTTAATTACATTTACTTAAATAGGTAACAACCATGTCTAAAGTTAAACAGGTAGAAAGAAAAGTGTTTCAAGTGTTAATCGTCATATTAGCCATTATTTGTTTTGGCCCTGGCGGTGTCAGTACATTTGGTGGCCTTAATGCCAGTGCTACTTTAGGTGGTGGCGAAATGCTTTTTAATGGCGATAGTGTGCTAAGAGGTTTTGCTGACAATCAATACAGGTTTGGTTTTGGGGTGTTCTTTGCTCAAGGTTTAGCATTGTTATTTTTTCTACGTAATATTGAACGTCACATCGTTATATTTCGTTTTGTTGTTTTGGCGTTATTCATCGGTGGCTTAGGTCGTTTGTCCAACATCATAGATTTTGGTTTAGTGGATAGTCAAGTGGTAGGCCCAACCATCATTGAACTCATTATTGTCCCTCTTTTGGCTGTTTGGCATAGCCGCGTAATTAAAAATAACAACGCCATTTAAATCTTTTTATTTATCCACGACTTAGGAGTAATCATGACATTACCTGTCTTTTTGCATATCGAAGCAACACCTAATCCTAATGGCATAAAGGCATTATAAAAATATTCAAGTCAGGTGTCTTACATAATAAAACAATATGGCGGCGTGCCTATAGCAACTTATGATGTTGAGCGCGTACTTGATGGTGGCATTGGCCCCGAAGTTTTTGTAGTGATATCTTTTCCTCATCAAGACTCTATTAGTAACTTTTTTAATGACAGTTCTTATAAAGCCATTATTCCACTTCGTGATCGGGCGTTTAGTCATTTGAAATTTTACATTACTACAGAACGGATTTAGTCATTGACCCCTTTTTCACGCGCAATACTCTGATACTATTTGGCGTGGCTCTCTCATTAATTATTAGGAATTTCTATGCAACGCTTTTTCAAGAGTATTGATTTTGTTGAACAACATTTATATGAGAATATTTCTGTCCATGAAATTGCGGCTGCCTCGCATTATTCAACGTATCATTTTAGTCGCATTTTTAAAGCGTTGGTGGGTGACACACCCAAGGAGTATTTACGTAAGCGTAGATTAACGGTTTCAGCTAAGAGATTACTTGATGAAAATATTGGAATTTTAGACGTAGCCTTAGATTGTCAATTTGATTCACAAGAAGCGTTCACACGTGCGTTTAAAGATTTATTTAATACAACGCCAGCACAATACCGTAAAAAAAATGATCCATTTCGTTTACTTTATAAAGAGCAATTTAGTCCCAACATGTTACATTTTTTACAAAATGAACTCTCGATGGAGCCGCAAATAATTACGCGCCCTGAAATAAAGCTAATTGGTATTGCTAATCAATATGATGAAGATGATTTAAGTTTGCCTCGATTATGGTCAGCCTTTGGTCCACATAAAGATAAAATTAAAAATCGCCTTAATAATGAGTCTTTTGGTATTTATGAATCTTATGAAGAAGATGGTGATGACGTTAGCTTTACGTATGTTTGTTGTGCGCCTGTTGAGAATTTTGACCACATACCTCAAGGCATGACAGCCAGAAAGTTACCGGAACAAATGTACGCAAAATTTATTCATAAAGGCGACATCAACAAACTTGATAAAACCCTTAAATACATTTGGGGTAGCTGGTTACCAAAATCTAATTTTGAATATGATGAAAAACCTGATTTTGAACTTTATCCTCCCGGATATAATGTCACTGATCCACAAAGTGAAATGACGCTGCATATCCCTGTGAGGCAAAAATAATAGGGATATATAGTCAAGCATAAAGCCAATAATGTTGTGACGGAGCATTATTCATTACCAGTTCCGTTTCTGGCTAGTACTTCATCAAAAGTTATTTATACTTTATGAACTAACACAACGACGAGTTCATTATGCTAAATCCTAAAATTTGCCAAAAAGCCAGACTATCACGTGACCCTCGTTTTGATGGTAAGTTTTTTACGGCGGTGAAAACTACAGGAATATACTGCCGTACTATCTGTCCTGTTTACCCACCTAAAGAAGAAAATGTTACTTACTTTAAAACAGCTATTGAATGTGCAGGCGCAGGGTTTCGCCCTTGTTTGCGATGTCGCCCTGATAGTGCGCCAAATTCTCCCGCTTGGAAGGGCGTAAGTACTACGCTTGAACGGGCCATATCTTTGATTAATGAGGGGGCGCTGCAAAATGGTTCCATTAGTACATTAGCCGATAGGTTAGGCATTAGCGATCGTTATTTAAGGCAACTCTTTAGCAAGCATATTGGCATGTCACCGAAATCCTATGCACTTTATCAGCAATGCTTATTTGCTAAACAATTGTTGCATCAAACAAAACTACCCATTACTCAAGTGGCGTTGGCTAGTGGATTTTCGAGTGTTAGGCGTTTTAACGATTGCTTTCAATCGCAACTTAATTTAACGCCAACCAAGATGCGAAAGTCGGGTGGCGAACAATCAAATAGTTTGCAATTAACACTCTTCTATCGTCCCCCGTTCAATTGGAGCAATATGCAGCAATTGTTTAGCACCAGAGCCATTGAATCACTTGAGTGGTGTGATGAAAATAGCTATGGTCGAACGTTTGATTGGTTAGGGAGTGTTGGGAGCTTTACGGCAAAACATGTGCCTGACAAGCATGCCTTTGAAGTGAATATTGAGTTAGATGACATAGTCCATTTGAAACCAATAATTAATAATATCCGCCGTATTTTAGATTTGGATGTTGATATGCAAGCGATTGAAAAGGATATTCAAGCGTGCTTTCCTGATGATTTTTTAATTAACTCAGGCATTAGGTTACCCGGTACATGGAGCATGTTTGAGGCCGGTGTTAGGGCTATTTTAGGTCAACAGATTTCGGTAGCAGCGGCGCGTAATTTAGTGGCACAAGTTGTGAACTCATTAGGGAGTGATGTGGGCAACAATCGGTTATTTCCGAGCCCGAAAGCGATAGTTCTTAGTGATCTAGCGTTTCTTAAAATTCCAGCATCACGCAAACAGACATTACACAACTTAGCGCAACATTACTTGGATAGTGATCAGCCAAACGATCCTGCGCAATGGTTAAAACTTAAAGGTATTGGACCTTGGACCGTTGAGTATTCCCAGCTGCGTGGGTTAAGTGAGCCTGACATTTTTTTAGGCGGCGATTTGGGCGTTCAAAAAGCGATGGTAAATTTAAAACCAGACTTTGACCTCATGCAAGCTTCTCCTTGGCGCAGTTATTTAACTTTTCAATTATGGAGTCAACTTTAATGTATACCGACTATCTTCAATCTCCTTTAGGTTTAATGGAGTTTAAAGCATCCCAACAAGGGATAACCCAAGTTATTTTTTGCGGTGCTAAAACAACGGCCATCAATGGCAATCACATAACGGATTGCTGTAAGCAGCAACTCAGTGAGTACTTTTCGGGGAATCGTCAAACATTTGATGTTGCATTAGACCCTAAAGGGACTGAATTTCAAAAGTTAGTATGGAAAAACTTATCCAAAATCCCATTTGGAAAAACGTATTCTTACCTTGATATCGCCAAAATGGTCGATCGCCCAAAAGGATCGCAAGCGGTAGGCGGGGCCAATGGCCGAAACCCTATTAGTATCATCGTGCCTTGCCATCGTGTCATTGGCTCTAATGGATCATTAACGGGGTATGCTGGTGGCATAGAGAGAAAGTTATGGCTGTTAAACCATGAGGGTATTGCCGTTAAAGGATCAAAGGAAATTAGTGAACTCAATGTTGATGATGTTATTGATAGTAGACAATCTAAAACACAGTTTTTAAGTTAAAAAGTAATAGTGGAAAACAATCTAATTCATTGTATAAAATTGATTATTCAGTTAAATTTTGATGTCTGTAATAGCAATCAATAGTGTAGTGTGAGCTTCTAGTGTGGATTGGTATAAGCGTGTAAATCTAAATTTAGGAGTATCAGTTGATAGAAGTAAAAACGGGAAATGTGCGAGACAAACACGTGATGGCATTACTTGAAGTCCATCACGAAGATATGTTGCAACATTCACCTATCGAGAGCGTTCATGCGCTTGATGTTAGCGAACTAGAAGCGTCAGATGTTACCTTTTTAAGTTTGTGGATCGATAACAAACTAGCAGGTGTTGGTGCATTAAAGGCGTTAAGTGCACAGCATGGTGAAATAAAATCGATGCGAACATCTTCGGAATTTTTACGCCAAGGTATTGCGCGACAACTGCTTATGCAGATTATTGATATTGCTAATGAAAATGGATTCCAACAAATAAGTTTAGAAACGGGAACAGTTGATGCGTTCAAACCGGCTCACCGCCTCTATCAAGCTGTTGGTTTTGTAGAATGTGAACCATTTTGTGATTACAAAGAAGATATATACAGCTTATTTATGACTAAATTTATTTAAATATTTAGCCCTAGTCACTTAATCATATTTTCTCCCCTTAGCCTTTAACGCCATTGATTTAGGATAATAACCGTGAAATTTCCCGTATTAGAAACCCCGCGCTTAATGCTGTCTGCGTTAGTCGAAGATGATGCTTTGGACATCTTCAAGCTTTTTGCCGACGAGTCAGTGATTCAATACTATAATCTGGACGTTTTTGAGGACGTATCACAAGCGATTAAGCTTATTGAAACCCTGCAATCGCGTTTTGCTGAAGGTGTGGGTGTCCGTTGGGCCATTCGATTAAAAGAAACGAATCAATTAGTCGGCACTTGCGGATTTAATAGTTGGAATGCGCAAATGAAAAGTGCGGTCATTGGTTACGATTTAATGTCGTCACATTGGGGACAGGGTATTACAACGGAAGCAGTTAATTCAATTGTACAAGCCGCTTTTTCCGGTGAGCTTTCTTGCGGCAAGCTTAATCGAATTCAAGGGGACACCGTATTGGGGAATTCGGCCTCTGAAGCGCTGCTTTTAAAAGTTGGTTTTAAAGAAGAAGGCATCAGGCGACAAAGTGGCTTTTGGAAAAATCAGTTTCACGATCTTAAATGCTTTGGTTTGATTGAGTCAGAATACACACAAAAATAAGGATGGGTAGTGATAGAAATATTCGAATACTTTTCATTAGCTGGTGATGCCTCTAGTACTCTATTAGTAGCACTTTTTTTCGATTCTGTTATATACATTGGAAGTTTAATCGCGTTGATATATATAACTGTAAACCACTATAAAAAAGCCAATAGTAAAGGGGCTTTATTGATTTTAATTAGCTTTGCTATATATGCAATGATAGCCGTACTTAGTGAATTATTTATATATGAGTACTTAGCTATAAGCATTGAAATATATCGGCTAATTATCAAAATTGTAGATGCAGCCTCTTTTCTTGTATTGATCTATGGTTTTCACTTAATTTGTAAACAAAAGCAATTTGGTCATTCAGGTGTTTCGATTAGTGACGAAATTAAATGAAATTGTTAATGCAATAATTATAAATTGATTGGATGGATTAAAATAGAGTTATCAAGTCATATTCAATTATAGTGATTATGCGGTTAAGTGATTGGGAATAAAATTTTGAAAATAATACAATTTAGCCAATTACTTCTTATCTAATATTGGATTTAAAATGACGAAATTTGATGAAATTGAACAGGTGGTGTTAGTTGATTGAATCATTTTTATCGTTAATAACAGCAACGGCATTATTGTTGGGATCTCCGGGACCTGCGCCTTTAGCATTGGCTGCAACGGGTGCTACATATGGTGTTAAAAAGGGCGTGCCTTTCTTATTAGGCATTCTGTTAGGGTTATCTTGCGCTATCGTGGGGGCAACAGCGGGCTTATCGGTGTTGTTTACATCATTTCCAGCAGTAAGGGTTGCGTGCCAGTTCATTGGCGCAGCTTATATTTTATTTATAGCCTTTAAAATAGCGACAGCACCCATAGTCACCAATGATGCATCAACAAGCGCGCCAAAGTTTAAAGATGGCTTTATATTAAACTTGCTAAACCCTAAAGCTTACGCGGCCTTTTTAGCAATATTTTCTCAGTTCTTATTACCATTTTCCCAGCCGTCTATAGGGTATATTGTTACGGGGATCACTTGCTTGCTTGTTGCCACGGTAGTTGATGTGATTTGGCTGGGGTTTGGTGCGATGTTACGGCCTATCTTTTCACACCCTAAGCAAGCACGAACAATTCGCATTATTTTTGCTTTGCTTATGGTGGGCGCCGTTATTTTTGCGTTGTTTTAAAGGTTAAATAAATCACTTATTGAACTTGTGGCTAAAAAGACATCATAAATTACACCGCCCCATATTACGGCGCACAATGTTAGCGCTAAGAATACCGCTGATGAGCCCATATCCTTGGCACGGCCTGACAATTCGTGATGTTCTAAACCAACACGATCTACGACTGCTTCGATGGCTGAATTTATTATTTCCGCTAACAATACAATGATCAGTGCTGCAATTAATAGGGCCAATTGAACGCCTGTGGTGGCGATGAAAAAACTGATAGGCAGTAAAATGGCCGCCAGTAATAATTCTTGGCGAAAAGCTGATTCGTGTTTAAATGCCGCGCTAAAGCCTTGCATTGAACATTTATATGCTTTGAATACACGGCCTATGCCTGTGCCATTAGGTTTATTGAGCATGTTGTTAACCCTGTGTTGTTAAATTTTGTTGTCGACAAGCACTAAACAGGTCTAGTTTGTCATTATATTCTTGGGTGCTGATATTACTTAAACCGAGCACAGAATGAAACAAGTTATCGTGGGATAGTTTGTTATGGCGTGTCTCTGATAAACAGGCTAAATCTAAGTTGTTTGACTGTTGATAAGATTTTGAAAACCAAGTGATAAAAGGCACATGAGTTTGAGTGCTAGGAGCGATGAAATAAGGTGTTCCGTGTAAATAAATACCGTTTTCACCGAGCGATTCACCGTGATCAGAGACATACATCATGGCGGTATTGTATTGCCCATCATATTGATCTAAGAACTTGATAACCTCACCCAAAAAATGGTCAGTGTATAAAATTGTATTATCATAGGCATTAATAATAGATTGTTGACTGCAGTTTTGAAGCTGGTTAGTTTCACAAACTGGTTGAAATTGCGCAAATTCTTTAGGGTAGCGTTGGTAATAAGCTGGACCATGACTGCCTTTTTGATGCAATACAATCACAGTGTCTTGATTAATATCATCGGTTAACTCGTCTAATTCATTAAGCAATATTTCGTCATAACACTCTTTGCTATTACACAACGTAGGATGTGTAGATTTGCTCAGTTGTTGATGGGGCACGCGGTCACAAGCTCCTTTACAACCAGAGTTATTATCGCGCCAAACCACAGAAACGTCAGCTTGAGACAGCACATCTAATAAGCCATGAAACTGTTTGGATTTTTTATGGCTGTAATCGTCTTTAGCAAACTTAGAAAACATGCAAGGCAGAGATGTTGCTGTTGCTGTGCCGCACGATGATACGTTGGTGAAATTTGTGACACCGTAGCGCTGTAATTCAGGGTTGGTGTTTCGTGAGTAACCATTGAGTGAGAAATTTGCCGCTCTGGCTGTTTCTCCAACCACAAGTATTGTTAAGTTGGGTTTGCCGTTAGCTGTAGGCAAGATATGTTTTTTGGCGTCAGTAGCAATGGGCTGCGCTGTAATTTGATCTAACTTAAAGTGTTTTGTTACATAACTACTGGTGGCTGAAATAACATTGATTGGATTTATAAGATGTCGTAAATGGCGATTGTTACGAAATAGTGATGCGTAGTCCTGATAAAACATGACGGCGATAAGTGAAATAACAACCACGCTTACGATTAAGGAGCTAAGGCGGTGCAATGTTCCCTTGATGAAACTATGTTGTTTAAATTTAAGTTTGCAGATTATAAGCGATGGCAAAATACCAAACATAATGATGTAGGCGATGAGCTTAAATGAAAGAAGTTCTCCGGCTTCTGTTACGTCAGTTTCAAATGTATTTTGAACCATAAATTTGTCAATCATGATGCCATACGTATTCATGAAATAACTGGCGCTCGCCGCGGTAATGAAAAATATTGATAATGCAGGCTTTCGAATGTAAGGCGTTGAAAATAAAGTCAGTATAATATTGATTAAAGCGATGAAAAAGACGAACAGTGAAATAACAAAGCCAAGGTTCCACCATGAATAATCATAAGGTAGGTTAAAGACATTTCTCCATAGCGCGGTATTGAAAAATAATACTAATACAGTCGACATGAGTAAGCTAAATGTGACTGCGCTAATTTGAGGAAGACGATTAAAAAAATTAAGATTTACAAACTCAATATAGCCACTAAAGTTTGCGCGCGTAGAAGATATCCGACCGACCGACATACTGTCTCTCATTATATGAAAATAGAGACGCTAATATGCCTAGTCGGCGTGGTTATTGATGTTTACTTATGGTCGATAATTTGTCGCTTATTGTTGGTTCATGTCACACTATTGTAGGTGTTTGTCATTCTTCCAATTGTTGACTTAATTTTCGAGGCCAAGACACGGTAAACCGCGCCCCACCATATTTATTGTTTCTCACTTGAATATGGCCATGATGACGCCTAATTATTTGCGCAACAATGGCAAGCCCTAATCCGTAACCGCCGGTTGTTTTGTTACGGCTGCTATCTAGTCGTGAGAACGGTTCAAACAATTGATCCACTTTTTCAGGTGGAATGCCACAACCATTATCGTCAACCCAAAACATGCATGCGGTATCACTAACATGTGCCCCTATAATAATACAATCTTTGGTGTATTTATCAGCGTTATCAACTAGATTGCGTAATAGCCTGCCCATTGATTGTGTATCGATAGAAACTAATGTGTTTTCAGGTAAAGCACTTAGGGTTATTTCATGGGATATTTCAGCATAAAGATGTTGTTGTTGGCTTTTAATCCATTGTGATAAATCGACTTCTTCCCATTGCTTTAAAGGCTCTTTGCTTTCTAGATTCGTATAATTTAATAGTTCATGAATAAGGTTATCCATATCATCTAAATCATCGGACATACCTACTGCATAGCCCTGTCGTGTTTTATGATCAGATGCATTTTGTAACATCTCTAATTGAAAACGAAGTCTGCTGATGGGAGAACGAAGTTCATGAGATACAGCGTTTGTCAGTTGCTTTTGGCTGTGAAATAACCTGTTTAGTCGTTCGGCCATTTGGTTGAAGGTAAAGTTGAGGTTCCCCAGCTTCCAAAATCCTGTTGTCGCGCGGCTCTTGAAATTACCATGGCTGTAACTGGTGACTGAGTTTTCAAGAATTATTAGCCTATATTGTATTGCTAAGACCCATAATAGAGTGAATGCGCCAAGTACTATCAGCGGAGAGTATTCGATCATACCGTAAGCAAAGTCAGCATCTTCTTTTACGCCCATTGGACCTATTTTTGCCACTAAGTTAGGTGTAATCATCTCAAAATGAGTATCATCTACATTAGATGGCACTGTTGGTTTGTTTTGAGCTAACAATATCATCGACTTTTTGGGTAACTTTAAAGATGTGAGTGGGATGATTTTTATTGGAACATTTGACGTTTCATTATTTTCATCAATAAGATCTTGCCATTGTTGCTGCGTTTTTGTGGGGTAAATGTGCCTGAGCAAGATGGAAACGGTTATATAATTACGAGTTATAAACCCATCGACACGAGGACCAATCTTTGCAACGAGCTCGGGGGTTATCATTTCATAATGAATGTCGTTGGGGTAAAATGGCATTGTCGGTTTGTTTTTAGCCAGTAAATCCATCGATTTTTGAGGCAGTCTCAAGTATTTTATCGGAATTATTTTTATTGGAAGGTTTGATTTTTTATTATTTTCAATAATAAGGGCTTTCCATTGCTCAGGTGTTAATGTCGGGTAAATGTGTTTTAGTAAGATGATAGCTGTTTCATAATCATGAATTTTATCTTCGTAGATTTCAGAGGCAAAGAATTTGTGAATGAAAAGGTCAGAAAGATAAGGGTTAAGCACTTTTACCCAAATAAAAAATAACGCTATGAGCGTGAAATAGATCACTGAAAATTGTTTTAATAAGCGACTGCCCCAAAAACGTCGTGTCGACTGCTTGGCCGTCTTGTTAATTAATTTCATTGTTCATTCCATTGGTCGGTAACAAATGAATATCCTTTGCCTCGTACAGTAATGATTTTTTTGGCCACTTGGGCATTATCATTTAGCTTCTTACGCAATGACACAATCTTATTATCGATTGAACGATCTAAGCCATCATAAGCAATACCTCGTAGAGATTGGCTGATATGTTCACGAGAAAGAGGTTGCTCAGGATTACTGGCTAATAACCACAATAACTCAAACTCTGTTTCTGAGAGTCTTATTTCAGAGGTGTGAAGGTAAACCTGTCGGCGGCCTAAGTGAATGTTAAGCTGGCCAAATGTTAAGGTATCTGTCGGGGCTTTCTTAACGGGTTTGATGGTTTCACTGCGCCTAATGAGCGCGCGAACTCTAGCGAGTAATACTCGAGGGTGAATAGGTTTACAGACATAATCGTCAGCGCCCATTTCAAGGGCTGCGACTTGATCCATATTATCGCCGCTGGCCGATAAAATAAGTAGAGAGTTTTTATACCATTGTTGTAACTCACGACACACGGTTAAGCCATCAACTAGTGGCAGCATTAAATCTAAAATAATTAGCTGTGGCTGTATTTCTTGCGCTAACGCTAAGCCATGTTTGCCATCGCCCGCATGATGAACAATATAACCATGAGGCTGTAAATAGTCGGTAATTAAGCTAGCAAGTTTTAAATCATCCTCAATTAATACAATGAGGTTTGATGATGAATTTGTCATGGTCGGTATTTTAAAATTGTGAATCTAATGGCATAGATGCTAACACATTTTTTCTCTTAATTGAGCAACGCGCGTTCGACCAATTGGCAAGCTTTCTCCACTGTGTAAATTTAGCCAATATTTACTACCCGCATGAGCTTCTATCGATTTCATATGATTGAGTGGCACGGCATAAGAGCGATGAGTTCTAATGAAATGTTGAGGCAGTGTTGTCAGTAATTTATCAAGGTTTTTATCGTGTAAAATCTCTTGGCCATTGCTGGTTATAATATGCGTGTAATGCCCATCAGCTTTTAAATAACTTATTTCTTCAATGGCCAGTAATTGTGTTTTCCCTAATTGTTTATAGGTAAGGTATTTACTCATACCTACATGGGTCTTATCCAACAATCGGTCAATGGCTTTTTGAATGCGTTCTTGGGTGAATGGTTTCGCTACAAAATCTAACACACCTAAGTCGAAGGCTTCGATGGCTCGGTCGCTATTGGCTGAAACAACAATGGTATGGAAGCTTTCACATAACTTGTCTTTTAATAGCTTAAAGCCGTCTTTCCCTTGCAAATTAAGATCTAAGAACAATACATCGATGTTATGACTGGCAAGATAATCATCGGCGTCATCCAGGGTATTAAGCACCACTAATTTCATTGGCTGTTCGGCAAAGGCATGGGTGACAAACCGTGTGAGCCGTTTAGCAACCATAAATTCATCTTCAACAATAACGGCATTAATCATAGTGAGTGTCCTGGGGGAGTGATTTTTTTATCATGGGTTGGGCTCGTTAGCGGAAATGTTAAACCAATATGCCAACGTTCATCTTTGATAGCTGAGTTCATTTCCCATGTTTTTCCAAAGCTTTCTGTGAGTCTGGCTTCAATATATTTACTGCCGATTCCAAGGTGAATACTGTTATCTGTAGCGGGCTCTTTAAGGCGCTTTGGCTGGATGATTGGCGCGTAAAATCTCAGCGATTGTTGCTGGTCTTTAATCGTTTGTATTAATGAAAACTCAATTTTGCCACTACGGTAACTATTATGTGAAATTGCATTTTCTATCAGTGTTAATAGTATACCCGGTGCAATTGCAGCACTTTGCTGGTTGGCGTCGATGCTCATTGAATATTCAATATTGGTTCTATAGCCCATTACCTTTAGGTGTGACTGACACAGTGCAATTTCATCTTGCAACGTAATAAGTGATTGTGCGGATGTCGCTGCCATAAAGCGAAACTCATCGGCCAGTGCATTAATAAATTTAACGGCGGTTGCTGGCGACTCTTCTATCCACTCTTCGACGGCAGTAAGCGTATTTAAAATGAAATGTGGCTGTAAATTACGCTTAACTAATTCTAGCTCTAAACGACTAGCCGTTAACTGACTTTGAATTAATTGTTTGTGCTTTTTATTCATGCTTTGACCTAGGGTATAAAGCATTAAACACAGCAAGGCACTAAAGGATAAGAAAAAGTATTGGTCCATGTAGGCGTATATATTGATTGAAATTGGGGCTATAAATAACAGTAAGCCACCTAACATTAAGGGGGCATGTTGCTGCTTGTAAATGAGTCCTTGAATACATAATCCTGTTGCAGCAGTGATAGCAATCAAAAAAACTATTAAACTGCGATTGTCATAGCCGTCGATGTAATTCAACGTAATAAGCTGCGCAATAACTACAGCGCCTAACCAGCCTATTCTTTGTTTGAAAGATAGTGTAAAAAACCATGCAAAAAACGCTGTGAATAATAAGGACGTTAAACAAGAAAGCGCAAGTACGGTTTCCATTCGAGGAATTTGCCAATCATAGCTATAAGGCCATAAACCTCGCCAGGACTCTACAATCATCAGTGATAAAATAGTAAAACATAGTGCGCTAAAAATGAGATGGCTTGGTTGTTTAAAGCTAGTGAAGTAGATAAAGAGAGCATAAAAGGCGACTAACAGTACAGCGCCAGACATAATGAGTGGACGGCTAGCTCTTTTATAGGGGAGTTGCACCAAATATTGATAATCAGTGACTAAACTAAAAAATGAACCGTGTGTTTGTGTTGGTGAAACATAATGGCTAGATAATCTAAGACTTAAAGTGTGTTTTCCTGCCAAACTCAATGCTGGTGGAACGAGCATTGCCTTATCGATGATGCCAGGGGTTTCACTGGTTTTATCATGACCCACGATGCCATTTTTACCAATCAATTGACCATCCCAATAGGCTTCAAACGCTCCTAAAATACTGACGAAGGCACCATAGTTTAAGTGAGGTGATGTCGTATCTTTGTGGGGAAGTTCAAAGTCAATTTGAATCCATGAAATGTCTTTATTAACCTTAAAGCCATTAAAGTTATAGTGTTGCCATGCTGATTTATTCTGAACAGGCTGTGCATACTCAGGCTTGTCATCATTAATCATGTAATAAGAAGCGCTGGTGATAAACGCAGGCGGTTTATCTGAGGCTTGCGCCGATGATATTGCTATTAGCGTCAATAAACCTATAAAACTGATATAAAAAATACGCACTCAAATACTCTCTTTAATTATTTTAGCGACTAACAGGGTTAATCATATCAATCTTCTCTACGCAGGAATGAGCGATTGAGGACTGTGATGAGCAGTTGAGGAAATATCAACACAATTACGGTTTATTTTACATCATTATGGCTTCACTTTAATTGAGATGGCAGAAAATGATGACCTTTATTAATATATCTGAAACAGTTAAGGCCGTAAAAACGGGCTTATTAGCGATAACCGTAATTAGTTGTAGCGCACTATATGCTGGGCAAGTAATGGCCTTTGATGAAAAAGTAAAAGATTATAAGAAGTTGCTCGGCTCATTCACAGCACCTGATGGTTCTAAGCACAGTTATGATGCTTTTTTGAAGTATTTTAAAGTATCAGGAATGAGCTTTGTCGTGGTTGATAATTACCAAGTTGTATTTAGTCATAGCGCCGGAGAAAAGGCCTTTGGCACGAAACAATACATTGATAAAGATACTGCATTTTCAACCGCATCTGTTTCTAAACCTATAACGGCGACAATAGCGGCGATGTTAGTAGAGCAAGGAAAGTTAGATTTAGACGCTCCGATCAGTCGTTACTTAAAACGCTGGAAAATGCCAGCGTCCCCTTTGACTAAGAATTCTCCTATCACTATGCGTCAATTGCTCTCACATACCGCAGGCATGAGCCAAGGTGGTTATGCAGATTTTCATCTGGGGGATGATATTCCTACGCCGTTAGATACGCTTAACGGTTTAAAATTACCGCGTTATAAAAAGCCAATTGAAGTGATGTTCGCCCCAAACTCTCAATGGGAATATAGTGGTGGTGGCTATGTTATTGTGCAAATTGCATTAGAAGATATTACGGGACAACCGCTACAAAAATTAGCACAGGATATGTTATTTACCCCACTGGGTATGAATAACACAACCATGTATCAGCATGGTCACCCAAAGTTCTTAACCAATGTGGCTAAGGTGCATAATGCGAAGCAAGAAGTGATTCGTGATGGCATTCCTATTTGTCCTCAAATAGCACCATCAGGTATGTGGAGTACTCCACAAGATATGGCTATCTTCACTATTGAAATGCAGCGAGCGTTAGCTGGTGAAAAAACGGCGGTGATTTCGCCAAAAGTTGCTCACATCACAACCCATATTGAAACGCTTGATAGAGTTGGCGGCTGGGGTGCTGGTTGGATGCGCCTTGAAGGTAATGGCAATATAGATTGGTTTTCACACGGTGGTTCAAATACAGGCACCGGTGGCCAAGTTATGGCAAGTATGAAAGATGGTAAAGGTATTATGGTCTTTATTAATGCCAATACAGCTCAACGTGCTCCTGCGGTAAATGCGTTAATTAAACAGATTGTTAATTCGTTAAGCTGGCATCAGCCCCGTCAAGCGATAAGTGAATCATCAATTGCCGATAGAAAATCAATCATCGGTCGTTATATATCTCCTTTTGATCAAGTGGTAACCATTGAGCAGCGCGGTGAAAAGTTAATATACTCAAACCCATCAAGCATGTCTGGTGGCCGTTATGAAAGCGAAATGTATTATCAAGGCGAGGGCGAATTCGCACTCAATGAAAGAGTAAATACCGTAGGCGTAAAAATTAATCCTGTCGATAAGCAGTTTTATTTAATGAAATATCGAGGCCAAGAGAACCTTGAAAGCTTTGCTATGCGAAAATTGGGTGACAATGAAAAAATGCCTTTTGAGATAGCGCTTAATGCTGAATTAAAAGAAACATTAATCGCTTATAAAGCGTGGCGTCAGCAAAAACCTAAATCACGATTCTTAACCGCAAATGCTTTAAATCGTGCAGGGTATAGCGCATTAAGACAGAAAAATATTAAAGGGGCTATTAACCTGTTCTCTGTTTACACGGCATTTTATCCAACGGATGCTAACGCCTATGACAGCTTAGGGGAAGCCGTTAAAGCCAGTGGTGACTTTAAAGAATCTATTAAGTGGTATAAAAAATCGTTAGCGTTAAACCCAAGCAATGCTCAAGCCCAAAAAATGATTAAAGAAATGAGCGATAAGATTTAATCATGAGTTAAGTTAATGAATAAGCGACTATTTTTCTGACCATTAGTTGGTGAAGTAAATTGGTGAAATGGTTATAGTCGCTTATTTATGGTTGACATGAACTACCTCCTATGTAACTTTATTGAGCATAATTTATTGGAATTACGTTGTAATAAAGGGATTTATGATGTCATCAATGGCTACTCGGTGCCTGTTTTTTATTTGTGCTATAGCGTTTAATCATACTGTGTATGGGGAGGAGATAAACCTCCCACATGATGATATGGAAAAATTCTATATTAATGTCATTGGAGATACCGATGGCAATGGGCGCATGCCATTTCCAACACTGTTTATTTATGATCAAAAAACTCAAACTATTATTTCAAAGCCTAAGACATTAAAACTTTTAGGTGATTCATTTCCTGCTACTTTTCTTCGCCATAATACGAATGATATTAATGTCGACATACCAAAACATTTCCCTGAATTATCCAACAAAATAAACTCTACGCGATATTCGGTATTCTATTTTGTTGTCGTTTCTTTTGTTATGAATGAATCCCCATTTAAAGAAGAGGATTTAAAAATAAGATCCCTGCTTAAAACTAATAAAGACATTCAATTATTCGATTTTTATAAAGGAAAGAGAAGTTAATAGCTTCCCTATTAATGCAGGTGTAATTTTTTCATGAATGATAAATTAATAAAAATTAGTGCATTGAGAAAAAAATTTCAGTCAAGGGATGTGTTATCTGGAATCGATATTGATGTTGCTAAAGGTGAGTTTGTGGCAATTAAAGGAGCGTCAGGCAGTGGGAAATCTACCTTACTGTCGATTATTGGTTTATTAGAAGATTATGACAAGGGTGAGTATCTTTTAAATGGAAGTTGCGTTAAATCCATCACTGAGAAGCAAAAAAGCCAAATAAGAAACAATACACTGGGCTGGATCTTTCAAAACTTTAATCTTATTGGTGATATGACTGTGGCTGAGAATGTTGCACTCCCTCTAAAATACGCCAATGTTAAATGTAATAAAAAAGAATGTGTAAATTCAGTATTAGCCCAAGTGGGCTTGTTAGATAAATACAATGCGTATCCCGATCAGCTTTCTGGAGGGCAACAACAAAGAATTGCGATTGCCCGTGCATTAATTACTAACCCCGATCTAATTCTAGCCGACGAACCAACAGGAAATTTGGACTCATTTAATGGCAAAAATATTGTTGAAATACTAAAACAGCTTAACAAGTTAGGGAAAACGATTATTTTAATTACCCATGACGATGCCGTTGCACAACAAGCTCAGCGTACAATTGAAATAACAGACGGTAATATTGCTTGTTAAACCTTGGGAATATTATGAGTTTATCTGACCTGTCATATGGATTAAGAAAATGGAAGTCGTGCAAGTTGCAATGGGTAACCTTGGTATTCGGTTTTGGTTTCCTTATTGCCATAGCTGGCACGGCTATCCAAATAGATAGTATTGTAAATATTTCTACACCAGGTTGGATAGTAGAGCAGGGTGCTTTTTATAAAACGATTGGTAGAGAAAACTCTCAAGGTGATTTTGTTTCCATCAGTGGAAAAAAGTTAGAAAACTTACGAAAAATTAGTGCCATAGAATCGATTGCTAAAATAGGATTTAAAAATAGCAAATTTAAAATTACTGAGCAGGCCAACGAAGTCTTTGAAGTGGCATATGTTGACTCATCATTTGTAAAAATGACTGTGTTATCTGACTTCATTGGAAAACCTTTCTTCGAAGGAAACTCTGTTTTAGTTAGTGAAGACATTTGGAAAACACTCAAAACAACATCCGTGTCCCCTTATGTTATTTCGAGCCATAATGGCAGCCAGACATATAACGTCGTTGGTGTAATTCCATCATCAATGACAAGAATTGGTCAACATAATCCAGATCTTATATTGGCACAGTCACATTTGATTAATACACTTCCTTTTCGAATTAAGCCTCCGTTCTCCGCAGAGAAACTTAGTCAATTCAAAGCCATTACAGATTCATTCCCTATTTATTTTGCGTTGATTTCATCTCGCTCAGCTATTAGTAATCAATTAATAGAGGAGGTATTAGCAAAACATTCTGTATCACAATCAACAGTGAGATTTCTTGAGTCCAGTAAAAGTGTTTGGGTAATACCGGGCGTTGAGTTTTCACCAAAACTTAAAACGGCCATTGAAGAGCAATGGATGTTAATTTCATCATTGGTTATTGTTTTTGGGTTTTTATGCTGTTTCAATTTTTTCAATGTCACGGCGAATAGAATAGCGACTAGGCTTGATGAGTTTAGGATTAGACAAGTCGTTGGAGCAAGCAGGAAAAACCTTTTAAAGCAGCTTATCACAGAGCAATCCCCCATGATTTTTGCCGTATGTTTTTCCGGCAGTGGATTATATTTTATGCTCAGTTCATTCATTAAAAACCAGCCTACATATCAGCATTATTTGGGGCGAACTCTACAAGTAGATATGCACCACTATATTATTGCCTCCATTATTACCGTGAGTTTTATTTTATTGTGCGCCTGCGCGCCATTACTCAGTCTGTCGACTAAAAGATTGTTTAGTCGAACAAGTGCAAAAATGGGGAGCAAAGTTCAGTCTCTAGGTACCTACGGCCTAATTTTCTTACAATTATTATGTACGCTGTTAACGATTTTAATCACCGTCAATTTGTTAGTCACCTCATTAAAACATCGCATGTCTTATCAATTTCCGGAGTCTATAACTGAGTTTAAAGTTACGTTTGAGGAGTCAGCAGATATTGATTTAGAAAGTAGGCTACTGGTCGGAAATTTAGGCAATGATGTGCAGGTATCATGGGCGGACCAGCCATTTGTTGGTAATAATAAATCGCTATTCTTTTTGAAGATTGAAGATGTCGTCGATTTGCCAGTGAGGTTAATGTACGTGTCATCCTCTTATTTTGACAGCGTGAAGGCTAGGGTTCATTACTCAAATGGCGCAAGTATTGATGATGGATTTATTTTAAATGAAACGGCAGAGAATCTTTTACAACAAGTTTTAGGGACTCATACTAGGCAAGATAAAATTCGCGTCGAAGGTTTGTTAGGTCGAATTTCGCTGCCTGTAATTGGCAAGGTTAAAAATTTACCCCATTTAGGCGGGGAGTACTCAAGTGAGCCTGTTGTTTATGTGCATTTTTCACATAATTTCACTTCTTCTTATAGAAAACTATTTGGTTACATAGAAACAGATAAGCTTAAATATTTTGAAGATGAAATAAACTCTTTACTGTCTGAATTAAATATAAAGGGAGAGTATAAAGTTTTACCTGCTGTAAAAGAGCAACTTAATGAGGCTAATCATATACAAATTACATTGCTCAATTTGGCGCTTATAATGTCGGCAATGGTTATATTTTTACTGTGTACTAGTTTTTATTATCAAAGTCATTTGATGCTCCGCCAGCAACAAATACGTTTTGGTGTCATGAGAGCTATAGGAGCAAATGCAATTGAGATAGCCAAATTTATTATTTTCAGATACAGCGCGTTATTTATTGGTGCAATGCTAAGTGTCTTTGCCATTTTGTGGTTAAATCGAGAATTGTTGGAGCTTATGATTCAGCAAAAATTGAGCATTCAATGGTCCTTAGTATTTAGTGGCTGTTTGACCTATGCCATTTTGGTGCTTTCAATCACAGTCCCCATTAGGTCATATCAAAAAAACTCTATTATGAACCTACTACGATATAGAGAGTAGGTGATTATTATTAATTAATTTCGTCTATTTTTACTGAGCTTCGTCTTACTTAGAGCCTTAATAAGGTGTAGTTTAGATTAGAGTAAACAAAGGTAGAGATAAGAATGAAATTAGAAGATATTTGGCTTGAATATAGTGCGGCTTTAAAACGCTTTGTACATGCAAAGATATCGAATGTTGATGATGTTGAAGATGTGCTGCAAGAAATATTACTTAAAACGCATCAAAACTTGGCTTCTATAAAAGATAAAAGTAGCGTTAAAGCGTGGTTATTTCAGGTGGCCAATTATGCAATTATCGATTTCTATCGCAAAAATGGACGTCGATTTGAGCCCTCTGAGGCTAATGCTCTTGAGCCTGAAAATAATGCTGATACTGTAAGATTAGCCATATCTGCATGTGTGCAACCCTTCATTAAAGCCCTACCTCAAGAAGACGCCACACTGTTAACGGCTATCGATATTAATGAGCAGTCTCAGAAAGATTATGCTAAAGAAATTGGCGTGAGTTATTCCACTCTAAAATCTCGTGTGCAAAAAAGTAGAGAGCGATTGAAAAAAGTGTTTGATGATTGTTGCCATTATCAACGCGACAAAGATGGCACTGTATATGACTATGAAAATAAACCGGTTAAACGCAGTGACTGAAAATAACTTAGATATGTTTGTTGGGCTGTTAACGAGTTGATGTAAAGCCAAGAGATGCCATATCTTTTAAAGGGAAATGGCAACTCTTGCATTAGTCATTTAGCTCGCCTCTTTCCGCTCTGAGTAACGATCGACTAAGTAGCTGGCTTTGGCACGTGTCATTAGGGTGAATTTCACCAGTTCTTCACAAACATCGACAATGCGTGAGTAGTAGGGTGAATCTTTCATGCGATTGTCGCCATCGAACTCTTGCCAAGTTTTGGCTACAGACGATTGGTTAGGGATGGTTAGCATGCGCATCCAGCGGCCTAAGATACGTAACTGATTTACCGTATTAAATGACTGTGAACCTCCTTCCACTTGCATTACAGCTAAGGTCTTTCCCTGTGTCGGACGTACTGAGCCAAGAGATAGTGGTACCCAATCTATTTGATTTTTCATAATGCCTGTCATTCCACCATGTTTTTCAGGAGAGCACCAAACTTGCCCTTCGGACCAGGTCATTAAATGGCGAAGTTCCTCTACTTTTGGGTGTGAGTCGTATTGACTGTCTGCCATGGGTAAATCTTGAGGATCGAATATTCGGGTTTCACAACCGAGTTTTTGCAATATTAGTGCTGACTCTTCAACAACAAGACGGCTTAAAGAGCGCTCTCGTAATGAGCCATATAGCAATAAAATACGTGGGGCATGGGTGAGTTCTTCATTAGCACTGAGCTGTGAGAGTGATGGAATGTTAAATGCTTTGTCGGCAATGTTAGGTAAATCGTTCATAGATAGTCTCGTTAGTTAAACAAATACCCCATGTTGATGGGGCTTTGTTAATAAGACGTGTGGATTAGAAAAAAGACGACTTATTTTATAATAAAATTTCGAGTCCAATGAATAGAGCGGCACAAAACGATATTATTTGAGCGATGACAGTGATGATCCTAGGGTACGTTTGCTGGGTTATCAGGCCAAAGCAAGGTCTTAGGATGTCGATGCGTTTAATGATTTCAAAACTCATAAAACAGCTTAATGTGGTTAATGAGATGAGTAAAATAGGCTCGACAATCGGACCTAATGAAAGCGATGTTAGCTGAAAACCAATCACAATGATGAATGTTTGATGCAAAATATAAAAAGGGTATACCGCGTCATTAAAATAGCTGAGTCGTTTTGAAGGACGGTTTAAATAATGATGGGCAAACCCAAAGACAGTAAACACACCAATAATACGCATGGCGCTATAGTTTAATAGTCCAACAACCGTCAGCCAAGGTGGTTTATTGTCTGGGTTTAACCACACTGTGTTATAAAAAATGATTAAGATGATGGCGCTAACAACTAACGCTATTAACAGTTTAAATCTGTGCTGCGTCACTTGTTGCCAAAAGCGCGGTGCCCAACCGATAAGGTAGCCAAACAACATGGAAGTAAAACCAATGGCATATCGTGAAGAGTCTTCTGGCCATGACAGTTCAATAATAAACAGCGGAATTGTAAATATGCCTATGATAAGTACGAGTGATTGATTAAACATCTTCTGTAGTAATGTTGATAACCATTGGGCGTTTAGTAACGGCATTAAAATTATCATCGCTAATGAGTATTTCCATAAGGCTCGTAAAAACCATAAATGGTTAACATCGATATGCGGCCAAATACCAGGTGTGTACTTAGCAAAGAGGTCGTTATCTAATATAAAAAACGCCTCCATAAATTGCCAAAAGTTAAGGTTTAAATCACCATTTTGTGTCATCTCAACATATAACTGTGGTGGTACTACAAATAAGATGCCGAAAAATAAAGGGATGAGTAATCGCATTGAGCGTTGGTAAACAAAGCGTGCAGTCGATACTTTAGCAGCGATGAACTTTATGGCAATACCTGAAATAAACCACAGTACCACCATGCGCCAAGGTGATATCAATAACATGACACTTTCTAAAGTTTGAGAACGGTAAATACTCTTAGCATGAAACCCCCAGTTTTCGACGTAAAACATGCCGCTATGAAATAAAATAAGTAAACCAAAGGCTAAGACACGCAACCAGTCGAGGTCGTATCTGCGAGTGGGCATGTCGGCTGTATTAGGCGTAAATGATTGCTGTAGACTGTTAATTATTGTACCGGAAGTAAAGGACATAACATTTCTTTTTACTGTTTAGGATGTGGCTATAGTGTCGACTTATATAATTAGAATCATTACTAAAGTGTTGTATTAACAATAAATAGGGACAAGCGGCAGTATAATGTGATGAAATAACAGTGAGTATTCTCCATTTTTGATGTTAAGTGAGTAATCTATCGCGATGAGTAAATTAAATCATTTCCAGCAATATAAATTACCTTATGAAATAGGGACCCTAGTCCTGTTGTTTTTGATCAGTGGCACTATTTCAGCGACGTCGACGATTATGGAAGCGACGCGTAATTCACAAACCATGTCCTTTGGGTTGTGGGAACCTTTTGTTTGGGAAATATCTAGTGCCATTAGCGCGTTGTTACTCTTTCCATTAATCATCATCATGTTAAAAAAATGCCATTTGGGGTGGGCGAATATTACCCGGTCGGTCTTCATTATTGTTCTTAGCTCAGTCATTTTCTCATTGCTTCATGTGGCAGGAATGGTACTCATTAGAGAAGGGGTGTATAGCTACATGGGATCAAATTACGACTTTGGTGATCTGTGGTTTGAATTGCTTTATGAATATCGTAAAGACTTATGGAGTTTCATTGGTTTTATTGCTTTCGTTCAATCTTATGAATTTATTTTTAGTCGGCTGCAAGGTGAAGCTAATCCCGTCGCTGAGAGTGAAGATGACAGCATTAGCCAACAATTTGATCGTTTGTTGGTGAAGAAGTTGGGTAAAGAATTTATTGTTAACGTGAAAGACATTGAATGGCTTGAGTCTTCAGGCAATTATGTAAATTTACATAGCAAGGGGCGAATTTATCCTATGCGCGCGACATTGACTAAGCTAGTGGAACAAATTCATGGTCATGGTTTTTGCCGAATTCATCGCTCTTTTGCCGTAAACCTTGCAAACATCGAATCAATTACGCCAACAGGTAATGGTGACAGCGAAATTGCGTTACTTGATGGGAAGAGATTAAACCTTTCGAGACGTTATAAAGAAGCATTTAAATTGACCTTATAGGCAAGGTTTAAATTATTTGTATATACTACTTTTGGATGGAGATTCTAATAAAACTAAGCTAATTGATGTAAATCAACATTAGCCCTTGTTTGTGAAAATTGCATTAACTACTGTGGTAGCATCGATTCAATCATATTGAATTTAGGCATAATGGTTTAGTAGTCGCCATGCGATACTTATGGATGAAAGCACATTAGATAACATTGTTGAGCGTAGAATGGTCACTTGTAGTCGTAAACACAGTTTACGTGATGCTACAAAGTTGATGCATCAGCGTCATTGCAGCTCAATAATTATTACAGAAAAAAACAAACCAATTGGAATATGGACAGAAGCCGATGCGCTAAAAGTAAATGTTCATAAGTCGAATATGCTCGACCGTGAAATTGAATTGTTCATGTCGACAAAGGTTATTACTATCAATGTTGGGTCATCATTAAATGACGCAACTTTGGAATTGAAACGCAATCATGTTCGGCACCTAGTCGTTATTGATAATGAATCAAAGCTGGTGGGGATCCTGTCCCAAAGTGACGTTGTCATTCACCAAGATGCAACTCTATTTTTAAGTATCACTCAGGTTCAAACTATTTTACCTGAACGCAGACAGCTTGAATTTAACCTATCTGGCACGCTCAGTAATGCGATTAAACATATGGGTGCACATAAATGTGATGCCTTGGTTGTTGTTGATGATCAAATCCCAGTCGGTTTATTAACCGAACGTGATGTAGTGAGATTAATCGCGTTAAATCAGCTTCATATTCCATTAAGTGAGGCGATTAGCAAGCCGCTTATTACAGTACCTCGTGGTATGAGCTTATTGTCGATTCGTTCTTTCATGGAAAAACGCCATATTCGGCACCTAGGGGTGGATGATGATGATGGCTGCCTCATTGGTATTATTTCATTCTCAGATATCTTAAACCGTATTGAGCAAAGTTATGTGTCGCGATTACGGTCAGCACTGGCACACAGCGAAGCTTCATTAAAAGAAAAAGAGTTCAATTTGCACATGGCTCATGCGCTTATTGAGGCGTCTGATGACGGTATTATGGTGGCTGATGAAAAATCTATTATTCAGTCCGTAAACCCAGCATTTAGTATGTTAACTGGTTATACCGAAGAAGAAGTCATTGGCCAACCTGCGAAAATGATTAGTTCAGGTCAACATGATAAAGCGTTTTATGATGCGATGTGGGCTACGATTGATCAACATGGTCGCTGGCAAGGAGAAATATGGAACCGCCGAAAAAACGGTGATGTTTATCCTGAATGGTTAACAATAACGCGCATTAAAGAGCCCGTTAATCAAAAGGTGCTCTACGCCGGCATATTTTATGATATTACGGAGCGTAAGAAATCTGAAACGATGATTGAGCATCTCGCTTATTATGATCCTCTGACTAAACTCCCTAACCGACAGCTATTTTATGATCGTCTTGATGCTGCTTTGCTACACGCTGATACACATCAATCACAGCTAGCTGTTCTGTTTATCGATCTTGACCACTTTAAACGTGTTAATGATTCTTTAGGCCATTCGGTCGGCGATCAAGTATTGTGCTTAGTCGCTGATATATTTTCTCAATGCCTATCCGATGCCGACACCATTGCACGTATTGGTGGTGATGAGTTAGTGGTGTTGCTTAATGATGTGACAGAGCAAGCAGATGTTTACCGTGTTGCTCAGCGTTTAGTGGGCAGTTTAAACGTGCCGCTTTCAATCGACTCTCGTGAACTAGCGATGACAACAAGTGTTGGTTGTGCCATTTTTCCACAAGATGGCATAACAAGAGAAGAATTACTCAAGCACGCCGATAGTGCAATGTATAGAGCTAAAGGAGAAGGGCGTAATAGATTTTGCTTATTTTCCGCAGAGATGAACGCCCAATCACAACAGCAATTAGCGCTTGAAACACGGTTAGGTAATGCATTAAAAAATAATGAATTTACATTAGTTTACCAACCTAAGGTGAATGCAAAATCATATAAAATTGAGTCGGTTGAAGCATTGCTCCGTTGGAATGACTCTGTATTGGGATATGTTTCACCTAATGTGTTTATTCCTTTAGCTGAAGAGCTTGGTTTAATTGAGGATATTGGGCATTGGGTGTTAGTTGAAGCGATGAAACAAGGACGTAGGTGGCAGGTTGAACATGATATTTCACTGCGTATCTCCGTTAATGTATCAGCTAAGCAATTGCTGACAGAAAAGTTAGTAGAACAAGTGATTCAAGGGCTAAAGGTTACTGGACTCGACGCTAAGTTCCTTGATATTGAAGTCACTGAAACCAGTGCATTGACCAACATTAAAACGATGACTGCCTGTTTAACGGCCATTCGTAGTTTAGGCGCTAGTGTCTCGATGGATGACTTTGGAACAGGATATTCAAGCTTGAGCATGCTTACTAAAATGCCGCTAGATTTTCTGAAAATAGACAGTAGTTTTATGGAGGGCATTCCCGGTAAAGTGGATAATGAAGAGTTGATTTCAACTATTGTCGTTATGGCCCATAATCTTAACTTGCAAGTCGTCGCTGAGGGTGTTGAAACGCTTGAACAGTTACAGTTTTTACAAGATTTAGGATGCGAATATATTCAAGGGTATTATTTTAGCAAACCTGTGGCGCCGATAGATATCGTTCAACAGATAACATACCCTGAAAAATTAACCATGAATACTCATTAGTATTCATGGTTAAGGTGTAATGAATCATTTAGTGGCGGTTCTGTTTAGTGTTCATGTTCATCTTCTATGCCGAGCCAGGTTAAATTGTCAGGCACAAAATTTAATTCGAGCTGGGTAGTTATTGAAGCGTCACTTAAATTAATATGGATAACTTTTTTACCAATAGGATCGCTTATATAGGCGTATTGTGCATTGGGCGACATAGTAATTTGGAATGATCGATCGGTTGGCATTAGTGACATATCTTGGTCAGAGAAATCGATTCGTTGCTCAAATTCCCATTCATGATGGCCATTATGTTGATGTGGTTTTAAGAGTGTTAAGTATCCTTTATCGTCTAAAACAACGAATAATTTCGCCTCACTAGAGAAAGCATAATTAATTGCTTTGGCGTTATCAGTGGGTTGCCAATCTACAGCTTCCATGGTTAATTCTTCAGGATCAATAGCATATAATTTACTTATATTTTCACCATGAGCTGAAGCTACGCCAAATAAAGTATTACTGTGTTCATTACCTATAAGCTTACCAATACGTAATTCGCCAAAATCTGCAAGATTGATTATTTTTTCTGACTCATATTCATCGTTGTGCTCATGGGCAATGAGTACGCCATCGCTACAGCCAAAAGCAACGTGATGCTGACTTTGCGCTGCACCGTGTAAATTAGGACAAACAGTAGACAATATTTGTTCTTGTTCATATTCGCCATTGTGTAAATGATAAACAGCAACTTGGTCAGGTAATATTTTATTTCCTGACGTACTTTCACTATCATCTCGGCGTAAGGTAGCTAGTAAGTGCTCCCCTTTAGGCTCAGCGACACCATGCATATTCATTGCTAAATCGATAGTTGGAAACGTGGACGATTGTGCAGTGATATCGTTATCGCTCAAAATGTTGATAGTAGCGTTAATATTAGCTTGTGCATTACCATCGTTAAAAATAGCCATCTGACCGTCGTGCGTTACTATATGTGTCGGTTGGCTACTATGAATATCATATGAACTCATCAACGGAGCCTGCTTATAATCATGTAGATGTGCTACGTGATCTTCACGCCATAAACCGCCATCGATAAACCCAATGTAGCCTTGGCTACGATTTTTTAGCACTACATACCTAAAACCTGCCGATGCAGAAATAGTGCTGTTGTCATGAGGGATTGAAAAGCTGTCTAATAAGGTGTTGTCATCTAAGTCATAGAGTGAAACGTCATTGCTACCAGCGGCGCTGATCGCCAACCTGCCAAGGCTATCAATAATCAGATCGTTACCATGGTCATGTTCAGATTGTTTCTCTTTTGATGACTCTAACTCGGTTATTGTCGTTTTTGCTCCACCACAACCAGCCAGTAATGTTGTGCTTAAGATGATGGACAATAAGCTGAGTTTAAATGCGCATTTCATGGGTGTTTCCTTATGTAAAAGTTTATTCGTATTTGTTTTAGAAATATGCTCTTAGACCTAGCGCTATATTTCGACCTGGTCGTGGTGCGATATCTTTAACAAAAGAGCTGTGCACTCGAGCATGTTGATTGGTTAAATTATTCGCGTTGAGATATAGATTGATGTCTTGATTAGCGATAGGCAGTTGATAAGAAACGCTAGCATTAACTAATGTATAGCCTTTAGTCACGGTTTCTAAGTTGGCCAGCTTGTCTTGCTTTTGATATCTTGTGGCATCAAGCTCTAGATTAATATTTTCGATGGTGTAGTTGAAAGAGGCACCAAAACGCAATGGAGGAGTTCGAGGTAGATTACCGCCATTTTTAAGGCGAGCTCGCACGAAGTCTGAAAATACGGTGGTTTTTATTTGTTCATTAACCTGCCAAATAAACTGCGCTTCAAAGCCATGTAATACGACATCATCTGTTTGAAATAGATAAACTGGAAGCTTGCCTTCTTCGTCATGTTCATCATGTCCACTATGATCATCATGCCCATGATCGTGGTTATGTCC
>Ga0209292_1001341_pt1 | contig 30166 bp, 26 predicted proteins | sample GOMGulsemesocosm_2_FD_184634 | JGI IMG/M metagenome (GOLD analysis project Ga0209292, IMG submission 184634) | Methane-oxidizing microbial communities from mesocosms in the Gulf of Mexico - GOM9C Gulf of Mexico (SPAdes) (version 2) | ecosystem: Environmental > Aquatic > Marine > Cold seeps... | reverse complement strand
CAATTATAAATTCTCTAGTTCCTGTGTTAGTATATTTTTGAGGTGTTACCACAGAAAATACTGCAGCACCTTGCTGTTCATAATAAAAAAAATCGTCATAATAATTTAAGCCTGAATTTTTAGTTTTAAAATCAATCACTGGGTTAAAATTAATATTATCCGTTGTATTGTTTTTAAATGTAGGAGATATCATATTTATATTGGTAGCATCGTTAATTCGTAATCCAGTTTGATCTCCCCACGATTGTATAGTTTGTGCATCTGTTGCAAGAGTAGTTCCCTTTGATGCTCCATTCCTATCAGTAAACACTTCAGCATTTGCCTTAAGCCATACAGCACCCCCCAATACACCTCCAGGAGCAGGAGTATCAAAAAAGTCTATACTTACCGAGCCATCACCAATAGTTGCTGGCGAAGTATTAAAATTACCAGCTAAATCGGTAATTGTATTAGCTGCTATTGTAGGTATTACCGTACCATCAGCGGTTGCTTTAATTGTAATTTCGTATCTTGTTTTATCATTTGGAGATATTTCTACAATATCTATATCGGAACATGTTGCAGGTGCAGTACCTGATATTAGGATATCACTACATGTAAATGAGGTTTCATCTATAGGTTCACTAAAAGTAAGCGTAAATTTAGCATTTCCGTCTGTTAGGTTAGGATCTGCTTGGCTTGCACTTTGGGTAAGGTTTGTAATTTCGGGTACAGTCGTATCCACTACGGCAAGTGTAAAATAGGTACCGGCAGCCAAATAAACATCCTCAAATTTCACTTTTCCTGCAGTATAAACACCAGTAACTTTCACTGTGGCATTTGAAAAATCGTTATCAGTATCAACTAAGAATACAAAATCCATACTACTATTACTAAGGGGCGAAGTAGAAACATCGAATGAAAAATCTACAGTTCCTATATCATTATCTCTATCGGCACGCCATGTTTTAGATAATGCATATTTTATTGTTGATGGTATATCGTTTCGTGTAGTTGAAATGTCTGCCCCATTATTAGCGACAGAAAAGAAATCATCAAGATCATTAGACGATGGATTGTCTATTGTTAATTCACCACTAATAGCTGAGTTACGAATATCAGTCCCACAAGGACTACTTTTATATCCTAAAATATTGATTTCGTGAATTAAATCGTTATAGGAATATGCAGAATTAAATCCTGTAAAATCTTTTCCATATTTAATACCAAGATACTTATTCACTTTATACATTTCGCAATTACTTAGCTTTCTGTCGTAAATAATTATCTCGGCAATTTTAGAATCTTGGTAAGATCCCCCAGATCTATTTCGGTTTATTCTATAATACGTATATTTTCCACCACATTTTGATTGAGCATTTGTAGATTGTGTTTTAGTCTTCCCATCTATAAAAAATTCTATAGGCCCAGTTCCGTTAACTACTCTTCTATGACTATACAGTTTTGAATCTGTTGTTGATTGAGGCTCTAAAAACTTTTTCACTTCAGCTCCAGTACTACTAATTCCTAGATAGTAAAATCCGTCTGTCACATCTTTAGTAAGATATGTAAGTTGATATCCTTCAGCATTTTGTGAATTAGAACTCGATGAAGAAAAGAACGAGTCGTAACCTATTGCAGAAGAAGTCTGTTGAAAAACAATAAACATACTAGAGTTTGATTTCCAAGCCCCTGCCGCTACTTGAAGAAATTGTTTTTGTGATTTATTGAATTGCACAACTGGTTTTCCAGCAAATTCTTCTCCTCCATCTAACCTAAATATTGGTTTTTGACTCTCTGCTCCTACTGTAGGGTTAATATGAGAATACTTAGTAGCTTTATTTTTCCAAAACGATACTTTGTTTCCATCGGTAAATGTAGAACCGTCAGCATTAACATCTGAAGCATCTAGCCAAAGGCGTAGATTTGCATTCCCGGGTATAGGAACTCCTGTACCAGAGTCTACTACTTGCCCATAGGAAAGCGTAGTTATTAATATAGCAAATAATAACATATACGTTTTTAACAAACGTAGGAATCCCCGTAGGTAATTTTTCTTTTTATTCATAGCAATTGAAAATAAAAAATTCGATAAGTTTTTTTTTATAAAAAACGATAGCAATTACATCGTTTTCAACATGTAAATATAGTTAAATTTTTAAATTCAATTTTATAAACGTCATAAACGCAATGATTTCCATGTCGTAGTAGTGAAAAAAACATAAACATTATTCTTTTCATAACTCTTGTTAATTTCTGTCAATACATTCTCTTCTGTTCTATATAGCGAAGCCTTTCTAATACCGTAATCAACGAGACAAATCATGACCATTCGCATACAGGCCACTCAGCTTAACCACAAAAAACGTACTCGTATTTAATAATCTTTTTTAACTGAACACGCAATACGCAAAGAATTACATATTGTTTTAACTTTTTTAATACAAGCACACCATTAGCAGTAAGTATTTTTAGTAAAAAGCACTGTAAACTTCACCTTTGTTAAGGTCGTTCCTTCAACATAAAAAAAATGATCCGAAAGCACAATAATTAATTCAAAAAAGGTCTCTTTTCAAAATTCCGATAATAATTAGTCGCGTTAATGTACTAAACTCATGAGCCATAATAAAAACAAAAAAAGAAGAAGCATAGCAAAAATAAACATCCTAAAGTGACTGGTACAAAATCAAAAGAAAAAGGTCCGTAAAATAAAAAACATTATCTTTGATAAGCAATGAAACAGGTATACCTCATATTACTATTTTTTGTAAGCACTATTTCTTATTGTCAAATTAGTAACTACCAAGTACTACATTTAGACAATCAAGAGGCTGTTAGCATTTTATTAAAAAAATCAGATTCTTTTAAATATAAGAATGCGGATTCCACACTATTTTATGCTTTAAAAGCACAGCAAAAAAACAAACAATACTCGCGTTTAAAAACAAGCGATTTACAATGTAATATATACGTAGCAATTGCCTACTTATTGAAAGATGACATCCAAAATGCTCAACAATTTATAAAGTTAGCACATAAGAAAGCTCTAAGAAGAAAAGAGGCCTTTTATTTACAACAAACCTACACGGTTTTGGCCAATATAAAACTAGCATTTGGAGACAGCTATAGTGCTATTGTAAATTATAAAAAAGCGCTTAACTATGCGCAAGACCTTAACAATCCTATTTTAGAAATAATTGCACATCAAAACATCTCTATTTGTTATGCACACCAACAAAAAGAAATACTGGCCAAACAGTTGGCACAACAGGCACTAAAAAGCTATTCCTCCATAAGTAAAAAAGAAGACCTCCAGCGCACACTATTTATAAATATTTTATTAAACAACGTCCAGTTCTCTAAAACCATTGAAGATGGCATATCCTTAATAGAACAAAGCAGAGATAGTGCAATCATTCATAATAACCAGGATCAAATAGCTTCCATAAATTTTCATACAGGAAAGTTACTGAGTAGATTCGAGTATTATGAGGAAGCTATTGAGTCTTTTGAAGAATCTCTGTTCTATGCCAAAACCAACAAACATGTAAGTAAAGAACTTGCGAACATCTTAGAAATGACGAATACATATCTATTCGCTCAAAACTATAAAAAAGCAGAATACTATTTAAACTTATTTCTCAGAAAAAGAGGGAAGCACCTTACTCCTCAATCCATGCTAAATGTCAACTTATTAGCAAGTACTGTTTTTGCAAAAACCGAAAATTTAAAAATGGCACAGCGCTATGCGATTAAATACGGAAATGAAAAGGATTCCATACTAAACTACAACGTTAACAATACATTTGCAGAATATGGGAGACGGTTCGAATCAGAACAGAAAGAAAAAGAAATCACTTTAAACAAACTTAAAATAAGTCAAGAAATAAACATTCGTAACCTAATTTTATTCAGTTGTATAATCGCTTTATTTCTGGGGTATCGTTTTTTTAAAAAAACCTATAACAAGGAAAAATTAAAGAAAAACCAAGCTGAGATTGCATTAAAAAAAGAACTTGAATTTACAGAGGCAAGAACTAAGTTTTTGGGAAATATTTCCCATGAAATAAGAACTCCAATTACTTTAATTATTGGTTACTTGAAATTAATGAAGGATAATTTGGATCCTACATTAAATAAAAAATACATAGCACGTGCTTTATTTAATTGTGAAAAAGTAATTTCCGATGCAAACGAAGTGCTAACCTTAATTAAATTTGAAAAAAACAAAACACAATTAAACCTCATCACCCTTCCATTACACGAGTTTATTCATAACACATATTTTGCATTTGAAAGTACTGCCTCTTACCAAGACATTAAGTTACATTTTGAATCAAACATAGCTCCTACACTACATTTAGATTTTGATTTTGACAAACTCGAAAAAATTCTAAATAACATGGTTTCAAATGCCATAAAATACAGCCACCCAAATACTACCATAGCGTTTAAATGTATCGTAGAAAAAAACAAACTAACCTTATCAATAAAAGATCAAGGAATAGGTATTTCAGTTTCTGAACAGGAAAAAATATTCAATAGATATTACCAAACTACCAGTAAAAAATCTACTGGAGGCTTAGGAATAGGGCTCTCTCTAGTACAAGAATTAGTTAGTTTTCTTAAAGGAAACATCCAAGTAAAGAGTACGTTAAAAAAAGGAAGCGAATTTATCATCACATTTCCAATAAAAGTAAAAAACAATAGCATCCTACAACAACATATAACAAAGGAGAGCGCTACTGAAAATAAACCATCTCAAAAGGATACACTTATACACCCTAAAAAACCATTAGTTTTAGTCGTAGATGATAATATAGAAATGCTTAAATATCTTAAAGAGTTATTTACACCTCATTTTAATTGTATGTTTTCGTACAGTGCCGAGGAAGCTTTAGAGCTCACTAAAAAACACCATTTTGATTTAATAACATCCGATGTAATGATGCCTAACATAGATGGTTTTGAATTTAAGACACTCATAAATAACATGGCTGGATATGAGCGAATTCCTTTTATCATGCTCTCAGCAAATACATTTTCTGCTTCTAAAATTAAAGGATTCAACCTAGGAATAAACGATTATATCACCAAACCATTTGAAAGTATAGAATTAATTACTAGAATGAAAAACCTTTTATCCAATAGTATCGAATTAAAAAACAGTACTACAGAACTAGCAGATAAGGAAATCGTACCAGCCTCTCCAACACACGAAGAACAGCTCATAGAAAACGCAAAAAACATAATTCACATAAACATAGAAGATGAAACTTTTAAAGTAGAACACCTCGCAAAAGAACTGGGGTACAGTCAACGACAATTATCTCGTATTCTAGTAAAGAACACGGGATTATCTCCAGTAAAATTCATTCTAGAAATCAAATTAAAAGAAGCTTATAAACTAATTCAATCCAGACAATTCCCTACTATTTCAGAAGCAAGATTTAAAGTAGGAATAAATAGTGGATCTTATTTTACTAAAAAATTTAAAGAACGATTTGGAATTGCCCCTAGCGATTTAAAGTAATTAATTGACCGTAATACTCACCACAAAGCCTTCGTGATTTCTCACATTTAATACCTGGCCGTTTTCAAAAATTAGATACTGTCCTTTTACACCTTTCAGAACACCCTCAACTTCTGGAAGCTTATCAAAATTCACTGATTTTATTTTCGTTGGATACTGTTCCACTGGATATTCAAATTGATAAATTTTCTCATTATCCTCTAGGAAATAAGCTTTTGTTTCTTCTGGTAATAAATCCTTAATCTTTTTTTTCTCTTCAATTAAATCAATTTCAGCAATGTCATTCTTTAACATTTTTTGCCAACTTGTCTTATCAGACATATACTCTTTTAAAGCTACTTCGGCTATTCCTGCTAAATATCTATTAGGTGTTTCTAAAATTTCGATTGCTTTAGTCGCTCCTTGATCTATCCAACGTGTAGGTACTTGTGTTTTACGCGTTACCCCCACTTTTAAATTACTAGAAACTGCCAAATAAACAATATGAGGTTTTAATTGTACACTTTTTTCATAGTCTAAATCTCTATCTTCAATCCCTAAATGGGCTTTACTCAATTCCGGGCGCATGACCCAATCCCCAACCTGTGCATTTGCATAAAAACAGTCATAACAATTTCCTTGTCTAAAAATCTTTTTTGCCTTTCCACAATTTGTACATTGATGAGACAGAAATGATATACTCAATGATTTACCCACTAACTGATTGACATGCAACACATCATTATCCATCTCTAAAAAATAGGAAATACAACTTTTATAATCTGTTTTCATTTTTTTTAAGAGGCCTTGGTAAATCATCTGTTTTTTTTAGTATTTTTAACTCGTTAAAGGTACATAAATCAATTGGAATCCAAACTGAATTGTTTAGAGGTCATAAAAACAGCATGCTTGTTTTTACCAAAACTATTGAGGTACAGTCTCGTAGTTTTCTAGTATCTTTATCATAAATGATTAAGCTCTAAAAAATTAGATTCATGCCATTTCCTATTGTAAATTCTATCTTATCCTGGTTTTTAAAAAAAAGAAAACATCAAGTAGCACTTTTTTTAAAATACCCTACTGAAGTACAAGATGAATTATTATTCAAATTACTGACATCTGCCAAAGACACGGAGTTCGGAACCGCATTTAATTTTAAAAACATAAGAACCTATCAGGATTTCTCTCAAAAAATTCCAATTCAACAATACGAATCTATAGAACCGCTTATAGAACGCACCCGAAAAGGAGAGCAAAACCTATTCTGGCCTAGTCCTATTAAATGGTTTGCAAAAAGCAGTGGTACTACAAATTCTAAAAGTAAATTTATACCTGTAAGCGATGAATCTTTGCAAGATTGCCATTTTGAAGCAGGAAAAGACATGCTTTGTATGTATTTTAACAATAACCCAGATGCTCAATTGTTTACCGGAAAAAGCTTACGTCTAGGTGGTAGTAGCGCCGTATATGAAGAAAATAAAACTTTTTTCGGTGATTTGTCTGCCATTATTATCGAAAACTTACCCTTTTGGGCTGATTTCAGTAGTGCTCCCAAACAAGAAACCGCATTAATGAGTGAGTGGGAATCCAAAATGGATGCCATTATAAGTGAGACCATTAACGAAAACATTACGGGACTAGCAGGAGTTCCTTCTTGGATGTTGGTACTTTTAAATAGAGTATTGGAACGTACCGGAAAGTCTGACATACTAGAAATATGGCCCAATTTAGAGGTCTATTTTCATGGAGGTGTAAGTTTTACTCCTTATAAAGAGCAGTTTCAAAAACTAATTCCATCCAATGATTTTAAGTACTACGAAACCTACAATGCATCTGAAGGTTTCTTTGCTATTCAAGACCAAAACGATTCGGACGAAATGTTACTAATGTTAGACTATGGAATTTTTTATGAATTTATTCCAATGGATACATTCAACGGAGAATCTTCCATCGCTATTCCTTTATCAGAAGTAGAAAAAGACGTAAACTATGCCTTGGTAATCACTACCAATGGAGGCCTCTGGAGATACTTAATTGGAGACACGGTTAAATTTACTTCGACGGATCCGTATCGTATAAAAATTACGGGTCGTACGAAACATTTCATCAATGTTTTTGGAGAAGAATTAATTATAGAAAATGCCGAAGATGCTTTACAAGAAGCTTGTAAAAAAACCCATGCAGAAATTACAGATTATACCGTTGCTCCCATCTTTATGCATCAAGAAAAAAGTGGCGCTCATGAATGGATGATAGAATTCAAAAAAGCACCAAAGTCCATAGAAGAATTCACCTATATCTTAGACACGCATTTAAAAAGTATCAATTCAGATTACGAAGCCAAGCGCTATCATAATATGACTTTAGGTATGCCAAAAACTCATATAGCAACACAAGGATTATTTTACGATTGGATGAAGAAAAAAGGAAAATTAGGAGGACAAAACAAAGTTCCCCGATTGTCTAATTCGAGACAATGGATGGATGAGTTATTGGCACTTAATAATTAGTAATATTTATTTCCAAACAACCTGGTCCTTGGTCAAGTTTAAAGCCGTATACTTTATTTGTAATAACCTAGATTTCACAATAAGTTTCCTTCCTTCAAGACGGTGGGCGTATACCAAGCTGGCTTTACCTACGTTTTTTTTCCAATTTTTATAAAAGACATTGGCATCCTTACTTTTAGCAAATATTTCTGGTACAGCATGCACATTAAACACCCCTATTTTATCTTGCATCCAATTGTGTCTATGTATTACGTATTTCGGACTAGCTACCGGAGAAAATAAAGTATCTATAGCAGTAACAAAAATTGCGTTTTCGTGATAAGTCCCACCATTCAAAGCACAAACGACTTGTCCTAAATCTCTTTCTATAAATTCAAATTTAAGGTCAGAAAAGACACTGGTCAACATCTGTAATTCTGCCATGGTTTCTAATACAGTTTTTGCAACCCTACCTAGTAATTTATGAGTGTTTCCCAGTAAAATAAAATGCTTTATCACTCTATAAGTTTTAGGTAACAAATAGGTAAACAACCCAATAAAAAACACTTTTAATACTGTTATAACACCCCCTCCAACAATAGCCATTGCATTTTTTACTATAAATTCTAACACAAAATACATCAACCCAATACCAAGTTCCAACAATAGTATCTTTACCATATCAGTCACAACAATTTCTTGTTGCTTTTTATGTAGTTTTACATCTATAAAATCTACCTTTACCTCTCTTCTTAACCGTGTACCTTTAACAATACTTTTGGTCCATTGTTCCGATAAAATTCGTCTATTTATGGATGTATCAAAAAGACATTCATTGTACTGATTCACATCAAAATTATCACTAAACTCTGTTGGTAAATTCAATCGTTCTATACCACTTCCAATAATATTCCTCTTTGGGTCTACTCCCACAAAAGCTGTAAATCTACGTTCCAATTGTTGAATATCAAATCCTCCATTTACAGCTGTATTATCCACACTTGCTAAATGCCATACATGACTTGTTTTACCATTTACCCCTGCCCTTATTGCTCTCCCACGCATTTGATTTGAACTCACAAAGGAACCAACATTGGAAGCCATTATCAAAGCATTTATAGATGGGGCATCCCAACCTTCTCCCAATAGTGATTTTGTTCCTAACAAAATAGTTATCGTACCTTTTTCAAACAATGAGGTAAGTACCGACACCAAACTGTATTGGCCACTAGGTGTTGGAATAATCCGTAGAAAACTATTATCGTTATCAATCCCTTTTATTTGTGATTCTTTTAGAAAATATACTTTTTTTAAAGGCTCTAAACACGATTGGTGTATTATAATTAATGACCCAGACAAAAGAGCAAGTCCAGAACAGTCTACTTGGCTATTTTTTAAATGATGAAAAATAGGAACCAAGCCCATTTTATCAATTCTATTCGAATAATTAGCATCTAATCCTAAAAACTCTTTCCTTATATAGTCCGTTAGCACAACCAAACGTAACTCCCTCCCTAAACTTTGTTGCTCAAAACGTACAATAGAATTAATACTATGGAGTTTATTTATACTATGCGTCAATTTTTTAAATACTACTTCGTTTCCTAATAGCTGAATCTTTTTCCCATTAACACCTCCTATTTTACGTAAATCTTTTTCTATTCTTTTTAATAAAGGCTCTTCATGCTCTACACATGCCCTATTAGAAATCAAAATATTCTGTAATAAGGTTTCTACCCATGCTAATGTTAAAGGAGGAAAAGAAACCTCTTCTCCTTCTTTAAAACCAAAAAACGCTAATTTATTGATGTCTATTGATATATTACAGTGATTTAAAAATATAAGAATGGCGGCTAAGTAGCTAGGGTTCTTACAGACCTCTTCTATGTCTTTTTCTTCAAGTAAATAATAAGGATGACTTAGTAAAAACTGTATAAACTTTTTATTTTCAGTCAAAAACTGAACAAACGTTGCTATTTTCTGACGAAACTCAAAAATATATTGAACCCCGTCTTTTCTAGGAGCAGATAGGTATACAAAATCCTGATGAGGGCACAGTGCATTTTCTTTTACTAATTCGGGAATAGTAATTTCCTCATCCACGGGACCACATAAATCAAAATACCTTTTCATTTCGCTGTGAGTGCTATCAAAAGGAGGAGTAGCTGTAAGTGCTATGATAATTAAATTTGAATTGTTTTTCAAATCCATAAGGGCTTTCCACCAAGCTGTTTTTAGATGATGTGCCTCGTCTAACACCAGTACCTCAATTTTATTTTTCACAAAATAATCCGTAAAGACATCTACAGAATCTAATTTTTTGTAAAGTGAATAAACGCCTTGATAAGTTGAAAAATTTAAAGATTGTAAGGCTTTAATGTCTGTAGAAACTTCCTTAAAAACATTTTTAGTATCAAAAAAATCTTCAAATCTTTTTTTCCATTGATTCTTTATTGTTAAGGTCGGTGATAACACTAATGTTGTTCTATTCACCCTTCTAATCATCTCCAATCCAAGAATTGTTTTTCCTGCTCCTGGAGGGGCTATTACATGTAAATGACGATCTTTTTTATGAGTATCAAAATTAGCTAAAAAACGCTGTTGATATTTCCTCCAAGGAAACACAAAACGAATGTTATCTGAAAAAATCTTTTTACTTTTTTCGTTCAATAACATAATTCACCATGGTCAAAAGTGATGTTTTATAAGTAGATTCTGGATAGGTTTCCAATATAGCCAATGCTTTTTCTTTATAGGATTTCATTTGCTGAATAGTATATTCTATCCCTCCATTCTCTTTTACAAATTGGATGACTTCCTTCACTCTCTTTTTATCTAGATTGTGATTTTTAACAGAATTAATCAGCCATTTTTTTTCTGATTTAGAACAATTATTTAGGGTATAAATTAAGGGCAAGGTCATTTTTTGTTCCTTGATATCTATCCCTGTAGGTTTTCCTATTTTAGCATCGGTATAATCAAACAAATCGTCTTTTATTTGAAAAGCGATTCCTATCAACTCCCCAAACAAACGCATTTTCACTACTTCTTCTTTGGGAGCATTTACTGAAGCTGCTCCAATCCCACAACAGGCAGCAATAAGTGTGGCCGTTTTTTGACGGATAATTTCAAAATATATTTCCTCGTCTATATCTAAACGCCTCGCTTTTTCTATTTGAAGAAGCTCACCTTCACTCATTTCACGAACGGCTACAGAAATCAATTTTAAGATATCAAAATCATCATTATCTATTGACAGCAACAAACCTTTGGACAGTAAAAAGTCGCCGACCAATACTGCTATTTTATTTTTCCATAATGCATTTACGGAGAAAAAACCACGCCTACGATTGCTATCATCTACCACATCGTCATGCACCAAAGTGGCTGTATGAATCAATTCAATAATAGCAGCACCACGATAAGTACGCTCATCAAATTTACCATCGGACACCATCTTAGCGACTAAGAAAACAAACATAGGTCGCATTTGCTTCCCTTTACGACGTACAATATAATGTGTGATTCTGTTTAAAAGCGGAACCTTAGAAACCATGGACTCTTTAAACTTTTGTTCAAAGAGCTCCATTTCCTTCAAAATAGGCTGTTTTATTTGTTCTATTAATTTCATATTCGAAATCAAAAATACACAATTTTATTAGATCTAGAGAAATAAAAACCGGTTCAATATTTTTATCAAATCATGAACCCATGACAAAATTAATTACTTACATTTGATTTAAAATGAGATACTTTAGAAAAATCATACTTTTATTAATTTCCCTACCGTTACTTGTGAGTTGCTTCGAAGTTATTGAAGAAATTACATTACACAAAAATGGGTCAGGAAAAATCTCACTAACCTTAAACTTAAGCCAAAGTAAATCCAAGATTTCTTCGATAATGCTAATGGACAGCATCAATGGACATCCTATTCCTTCGGAGTCTGATATCATCTCTTTTGTAAAAAAAACAACAGAAAAAATTAAAAATACTGCTGGAGTTTCTATAGTTAAAAGCAAGCTAGACCTCGAGAATTACTTACTTACATTTTCATGCGAATTTAAAAATGTGGAAGCACTTAACCAAGTTATAGCTGCCTTTGGAAGCAACAAAAAACCATCAAAAATTAAGGCACAAAAGCAATTTGACTACAATACAAGTACACAACATTTTACAAGAAGTTACCATTACGACTTATCCAAAGAGTTTGAAAAAGTAAAACAGGCTGACAAACATATTTTAAAAGACGCCTCGTTTACCACCATTTATAGATTTGACCAAGAAATTTCAACTACAAGCAATCCTTTATCCCATATATCACCAAACAAAAAAGCGGTATTCATAAAAGTTTCTGGATCGACTTTGGTTTCAGGAGAGAATACTATTAAAAATAACATACAACTAATCAAATAAAAAAAACATGAAAAAAAAGGCGCCTTTATTAATCCTCTTTTTACTCGCAACACTTTTTACATCTGCACAATCATTCTATCTAGAATCAAAAATACCAGCAGATTCACAAGTAGTAGCAAGTATTAATGGAGACAGAACATTAGAATTACTTTCGATCAATGATTTCGAAAAATCTGATATAGGGAAACTATTTCTTAAACAACTTAAAAAGGGTAATAGTACTATTGAATCTGTAAAAGATTTTGGTTTTAAACTGAACTCAAAAGCCTATTATTTTCACCAAACAAACGACAGTATCTCCTCCCATAATTTCATTGTTCAAATAGCCAATAAAGGAAACTTTGAGAAACAATTATTGCAAGGAGGTAAGAAAAACATCGAATTATTAAATGGCACAAGTATCTTACAGCAACACGGTACCATAACTGCCTGGAACAACGAAATATTGGTCATCAGTTCTTCACAGTTATCTAAGTCGTATTTTGACACAAATAAACAACGTTTAAAACTGCAAAAAATAACAGAAGAAGAATCCACTTGGGAGTTAAAAAAACGACTAAAAACTGAATGGACAAGGACACAGACACTTAAACTGTTAACAGAAAAGCCAACAAGATCTATACTAACAAACAAGAGCTATATTAGTTCTAAAAACAATAAGGCATCAGCATCCGTATGGGTTAATAACTACGGTGAACTTATGAATGTTTTTTTACAAGGCAACCTTAAATCCTTTCGTAATTTAGGAATCACAACATTTAAAGATATGTACGGAATAAACTCCGTCAATGCTAATTTGTTTTTTAACGAAACCAGTGTTGAACTAAAAACAACCATGCATGTAAACCAGCAGTGGAGCAACTCATTTAAAGAGATATACAATAAAAAGCCTCATAAAAAATTCAATAAATATTTTAATAAAGACAACACACTGGCTTATATGAATCTGACCTTAAGCACCGAAGGTTTACTCAAAAGCTATCCTAGCTTAATTGCAGACACTTATGGAAACATTATTCCTGCATATAGTCAAGAAACAAAATTAGCCGCAGAATTCTTTAATTTACTATTGGATGAGCAAGCAATAGATGAATTAATAGGAGGAGATTTCTTATTTGTTTTAAATGATTTAAAACAAAAAGAAGTAAGCTATTTGAGTTATGATTACGACGAAAACTACAAAAAAAAGGAAGTCAAAAAAACAAAAAAAGAATTTGTTCCTGATTTCACTTTTATGATAGGATCCGAAAACGAGCAGTTCGTAAAAAAATTGCTACGTATTGGAATTAAACACAACTATGTAGACAACCTCAGCAGCTATTACTCATTAGTATTGCCTAAAAAACTACCTATTAATCTGTTTGTAGGGATAAAAGACGATATCGTATTCCTTACTTCTTCTGAAAAACAAATCCAACAAATAATGGATGGGAGTATTATTTCAAACATAGGTAAACATAAAAAAGCATTTGCAAAAAACGCTATGACGGTCTATATTAACGGAACAGAAATTGCGAAACGTATTCCTCAAGAAATGTACCGTTCAAATGCTACACTTGACAGTTTTATGACAAAAATCTGCACAAATAATTTGGAAGCACAACTAAGCACCTCTAAATTCAAAAACAATAAGATTCATACAAGCTTAAAAATTAACACTCCTGAAAAGAAAGGAAATAGCCTTCAGTTCTTTTTCAATATGGTTAATGAAATAGTTAGTAAAAAATAACTTTTAATAATTCATGAAAAAAAAGCTCGTTTATAGCACCTTATTGTTACTATTCATTACTTATGGTATCTATTGGTTTCGCTATGAACGCGCTTTTTCTTCTTTAAAAACAGTTCCTAAAGAAACAATTGCTGTTTTTCAAATAAACCTAAGAAATATAGAACAATCCTTTTTGCTTGATTTTCTAAAGAATCCTCTTCTATACACAAAGAAAAAAGACTCGTTACAAGCAAAAAAGAAACATCCTTCTTTAATTAGCCTACTCAAATTCCCACGAAACTTAATTTTCTACGCAACAGATAGCTGTCAACTTCCTGTTTTCTATAGTGAACCTGTACAGGTAAAAGACACGGTTGCATTCCATGATTTTTTAACGAACAACAACTACAAAGAAATTGGAGTAAATTCAGGGTTTGCAAGTATTTATTCTAAAAATCATCATTCATTTATTCTAAAAGAATCGACTCTTACTATAGGATTGCACAGTACAAAAACGCTTTCTCAAATCAATATAAAAAACGTTTACCCAAGCGTTGAAAACAATGTCGAAGTCAAAAAAATATTTAATTTCGACTATACCACTGATCTTCAATTTTGGAATCAAAATACAGGTGTTTTTTCGGGAGACTTTTCCAATGGATGTATTCGTTTTAAGAGTGATGCCTATTCAGATCTAGGCACTATTTCAAAAAAGTACAAAAATGCAGTAGCCTACATCGATGGGAATCTTAAAATCATTCCTTTTTTACAAGATCCAATTACTGCAGAAAAAAGAGCTTTTAAAAAATTAACGAATACCTCTTTAGACTCTATCAATAAATACTGGACAGGAAATATTCAGTTAATCTTTCACGATTTTAAAACAATCACCGATACGATCATCAGTTATGATTATGATGAAAATTTTAATCAACTAGAAAAAAAGAAGTTACAACAACGAACGATTCCTCATTTATCCTTAAATTTTGGAAAAAGAAATCCTTCAGAACTATGGTCCTATTTTAAGAAAAACAACACCTTTAAACAGGTAAAAAAGGACAGTTTGTTTACATTAATTCCTCTACTCCCCTTAAAATCAACCTTTCTAAACGAACAATATTTCTTCTATACGGATACAATCATAAAACCCTTACCATCCACAATGGACACCAAGGGTCTTCGCTTTTTTATAAATATAGCTCCGTTTATAAACAACACACCTTGGGATGTATTTAAGAACAAACAGCTGCAACAATTACATTCCATCAATGGAGATATTAATCAAAAGAATCAGTTTAACATTCGTTTTAATTGCAAAAACAAGCAAAGAAACGGACTCATTCAACTCTTAAAAAACTAGCTTTTATTAGCCAATTGTCCACAAGCGGCATCAATATCTTTCCCTCTACTTCTTCTAACATTTACAATGATATCGTGCATTTCTAAATTAGAAATATAGTTGTTAATAGTTGCAGGACTCGCTTGTTGAAACGGACCATCATCTATAGGATTGTATTCAATTAAATTGACCTTACAGGGGATGATATTACAAAAATCTATCAACGCTTTGATACTTTCTTTATCATCATTTATCCCTTCCCAAACTACATATTCGTAGGTTACATGACGTTCGGTTTTATGGTACCAATAAATCAACGCTTCTTTTATAGAAGTCAAATCATACTTTTTATTAAAAGGCATAATTTTAGTTCTGATCTCATCAATAGCAGAGTGTAAAGACAAGGCCAAATTAAATTTCACTCCATCATCAGCCATTTGCTTAATACGATGTGGCACCCCTGAGGTAGACACGGTAATTCTTTTGGGTGACATTCCTAATCCCTCAGGACTTGTAATCATCTCAATAGATTTCATCACATTGTCATAATTCATTAATGGCTCTCCCATTCCCATAAATACAATATTAGAAAGCTTGTGATTGTAATACAGTAAACTTTCTTTATTGATCGCTGAAACTTGGTCATAAATTTCATCCGGATTCAGGTCTCGCATACGTTTCAAACGTGCGGTGGCACAGAAACTACAATTAAAACTACAACCCACTTGACTAGAAACACATGCAGTGGTTCTAGCATCTGTTGGGATTAAAACGGATTCTACAATCAGGCCATCGTGTAATCGAATGGCATTTTTTACCGTTCCATCCTTACTGCGTTGCATCTGATCCACTTCTATGTGGTTGATTACAAAATTAGCCTCCAACATAGCACGTGTATCCTTGGATACATTTGTCATATCTTCAAAACTATGCGCCGTTTTATGCCAAAGCCATTCATACACTTGATTTCCTCTAAATGCCTTATCTCCATTGGTTACAAAAAAATCACGTAACTCCTCTTTGCTTAATGCGCGTATGTCTCTTTTAACATCCATAATATGGTAAAATTAAAAAAAGCTGTCAAGGATATTACATCTATGACAGCTCTAAAGTATTTTTATAAATTCTTATTATATAATCAACATGGCATCTCCATATGCGTTGAAATTATATTTTTCTTCAATAGCTACTTTGTAAGCTTCCATTAGGAAATCAAATCCTGCAAACGCTGCAACACTCATCATTAAAGTCGATTGAGGTTCGTGTAGATTTGTCACCATACAGTTTGCGATCTGAAAATCGTATGGAGGGAAAATAAATTTATTGGTCCATCCTTCAAAAACATTTAGTTTTCCACTAGGCGACACTGAACTTTCAATGGTACGATTTACCGTAGTTCCCACTGCACAAATACGTCTTTTCCTAGCTTTCGCATTATTCACTAATGCTGCTGCTTCCTCATTAATTATAATTTTTTCGGAATCCATTTTATGTTTAGACAAATCCTCCACCTCAACAGGGTTAAAAGTACCTAAACCTACATGTAACGTTACTTCAGCAAAATCCACTCCTTTTATTTCTAAACGTTTTAATAAATGTTTAGAAAAATGCAATCCTGCGGTAGGTGCAGCAACTGCTCCTTCATGTTTTGCATAGATAGTTTGATAGCGCTCCTTATCTATATCCTCTACTTTACGTTGGATAAATTTAGGTAATGGAGTTTCTCCTAATTCAAATAATTTCTGACGAAACTCTTCATAACTACCATCATATAAGAAACGTAATGTACGTCCACGTGATGTTGTATTATCAATAACTTCCGCTACTAAACTTTCATCATCACCAAAGAATAATTTATTCCCAATTCTAATTTTACGAGCTGGATCTACTAATACATCCCACAGTCTGCTTTCTGCATTCAGTTCTCTCAATAAAAACACTTCTATACATGCTCCCGTCTTCTCTTTTTCACCATACAAACGTGCTGGAAACACTTTTGTATTATTCATCACCATTAAATCACCTTCGTCAAAATAGTTGATCAAATCTTTAAACATTTTATGTTCAATGGTTTGTTCTTTACGGTTTAATACCATCAACCTAGATTCATCTCTATGTTCAGCTGGATATTCAGCTAACAAATCGGCTGGTAAATCAAATTTAAAATGTGATAATTTCATTCAAATGTTTTTAAAATATGGGCAAATATACAACATCGAGATAGGCGTTGTCAAGTGTTTTGCCATAAAAGTTTGATTTTCTTAGTAATTACACTAAAAACAACTTTATAAAACGGTTTAGAAACAGGCTAATTTTTTACAGAATCATTAAATACTGCTCTTGGTATTAGCACTTACTTTTGCATAATCTTCCCAAAAAGTAGGGTAGGATTTAGACACAACATCCGCCTCATTTATAAGAATATCCACCTTGGTAGCCAATGGTGCAAATGCCATGGCCATACGGTGATCTTGATAGGTATCAATTCCTATTTTTTGTTTGATATTAACTGATTTTTCTAATCGTAAACTTTCATTTGTAATATGAACTGTCCCTCCTAATTTTTCAATTTCAGTTTTCAAGGCCACCAAACGGTCTGTTTCTTTGATTTTTAGAGTGTGTAACCCTGTTAGATAACAAGAAATCCCCATACCAAAGCAGGTCACCACAATAGTTTGAGCAATATCCGGAGCACTTTTCAAATCCAATTCCAATACAAAATCAGTATTTATAGCTGTTTGTTTTAAAGAAATTTCTCCTTCAGAAAAAACTGTATTTACACCTAATTTTTTATAGATATCTACTAAAACAGCATCACCTTGTAAACTATCTTTTTTATACGATGATAAGGTAATTTCGGATCCTTTTGCCAACGCTGCATAACTAAAATAGTACGATGCAGAACTCCAATCCGATTCTACAGTAACAGATGTATCAGCTATAGATTGGGTAGGCTTCACAATAATAGTATCGCCTTCCCAAGTATTTTCAATGCCTATTTCGTTTAACAAACTCAAGGTCATTTTTATATAAGGAACAGAGGTTACTTTTCCTTTAAACTGCAATTGTAACCCATTTTTTAAGCGTCCTCCTATAAGTAACAACGCAGAAATATACTGACTACTCACATTCCCATCAATTTCTAAAGAAGAAATAGTCAATTCTTTACCCGTAATTTTTAAAGGAGGAAAACCATCCTTTTCTACATACGCTATGTCGGCCCCTAAACTCTTTAAAGCTTCTGCTAAAATTTTAATAGGCCTATCTTTCATACGCCCCGATCCTGTTAAGACTACTTCCTTTCCCGGAGTCGCCGCAAAATATGCCGTCAAAAAACGCATCGCAGTTCCAGCATGACCAATATTAATCAATTCTTCGGACGATTTTAATGCTTTATCGAGTAATTGAGTATCGTCAGAATTAGACACGTTATGAATCGCTATATTAGGATATAACTGTTGTAAAATCAACAAGCGATTCGACTCGCTTTTAGAACCTGTAATTTGGATTGATGCCTTAACGGCATGCGAAAATGATGTTAGTAGCATGTATTTTCGATATTTTTTGTGAAGAAATTTTATTTTTTAATAAACTTGTAATAACCTGTCATAAACAGCCCATATACAGCAGACATTGCCAATTGTATTTTTACAAACTGCATCCAATTGGCTGCAGAGAAAAATTCGTTCATCATGCTTTCATAGCCATCAGAAACCAATGCAAAAATAATTTTTATAATGGTTACAACGATTAAAAATATAGAGAAAAAACGAAGAAATAATGTTAAAAACGGTTGTTTAGAAATATCGGACATACTTATTTTAATTTTTCGTTGTTATGATGACGATCGTGATCACGTGTTGTTTTAATATCTAATTTTTTATCGAATGCTTCTTGTAAATCCACTCCAGTTTGATTCGCCAAACAAAGGACCACAAATAAGACATCGGCTAATTCTTCGCCTAAATCTTTATTTTTATCACTTTCTTTTTCGCTTTGCTCCCCATACCTGCGAGCAATTATACGTGCCACTTCACCTACCTCCTCGGTCAATTGGGCCATATTTGTTAACTCGTTAAAGTAACGAACCCCATGTTCCTTGATCCAAGTATCTACTACTAGCTGAGAATTTTTAATATCCATCCTTTATTATTTTATTCAAAGGTACTTTAAAAAGTCAATTCTATCTATTTCTCGAGCACCTAAACTTGCCAGATGATCATTATACACCTGACAATCAATCAATTTATAATTGTCTTTTTTTAGTTTTTCTACCAAGTAGACAAATGCCACTTTTGAAGCGTTACTGACGGTAGCAAACATACTTTCTCCACAAAAAACCGTCCCCAAATCTATTCCGTAAAGTCCACCTACAAGTACATCGTTTTCCCATACTTCTACTGACTTAGCAATTCCTTTTTTGTACAATTCCAAATATGCCTCTTCCATTTCATCTGTAATCCAAGTTCCTCCTTGATCTGGTCTATATATAGTTTTACAGTGATACAACACTTGATCAAAAGCCGTATTAAACGTTACTTTAAAACGATCGTCTCTCAGTACCTTCCGCATACTTTTAGAAACTCGTAACTCTTTTGGAAACAAGACCATCCTGTCATTTGGGCTGTACCAAATAATGGGTTCATCCTGATTATACCATGGAAAAATACCGCTTTTGTAAGCAAGTTCTAATCGTTCCGTAGACAAATCACCCCCAATAGCTAGTAGCCCGTCTTCGGAAGCAAGGTGTACTGGTGGAAATTCTATTTTTTTGGTGAGGATGTACATGTTTTTGTTGCTGGTTGCTAGTTGTTAGGGCTAGACGGCGTGAGGACTATTTCTTCGACATCCCATCTTTACAATGCGGGGTCGACAAAAATAATTTAAAAGTTTTCCCGTCAGTAATTCTTGCAGTGCCTATTTTAATTCAAAACTCGCCCATACCGCTTTATGGTCTGTGGGCCATACTTTCAGTGGTTTTATAAAAACATCACGCGTCTCTTGAAGTATTCTTTTTCCATAAGCCACATCTCCCTTAGGCCCAACTATTTTTATTTCTTTTAATTTCAATTCATCGTTTGGCAAGTAAAAAATAAAATCTATTCTATCTCTATCGTCAGCCGTAGGACTCCATGCTAATTTAGTTATTGGCACTAATGGATTATCGGCAGGGTACGTAAATCCAGGATGTGTAAGAGGGTTTGGAAATACTTTTCTATAGGCATCAACAAATCCATTTTCTTCTAAAGCTACGGTATTATTCCATGGCATAATCACACCATTATGGTCATACAAATGTTTGTTTTCTTCGATCCAATCTAAGTGAGATGCTTCGTTATTATCACCTCCATAAATGACGAAACGTCCTTTTTTTTGTTCCGATAAAGCATCCAAAATAAATGCATTTATAGCATCATCTCTTTCTGATGCTAGATTGATTCTTTCTATCTCGTCCAAATCAGTTACCGGTGCTTCTAATTTCTTCCATGTAGAACCATCATAGCCTCTTGGCAGATAAATAGCACAATTTAAATAATCCAAATGACCGCTGTAAAATGCAATTTCTCTTCCTTTTACATCAATAATAGCTTTGGAAATAGATCCATGATCGTTTTTAAGAGGATACACATTACTTTGAGATATAATTGGGTACTTTGACAAAATCCCCGTGTCCTCACTTTTTTCTGAATAATAAGTAATTCCTTTTTCTTTTAAAGCAAGCACCAATCTGTCTGCTAAACTTGATCCCTTATAATTCCGTACTTCACTCAATGCTATCAAATCCGATTCTGTATGAATAATCTCATCAATAATAGCATCAAATCCCCCCGCAACAACGGTTCCTTCTTGCCAAATATTAAATTGTAAGACATTAAAGCTTACTTTTTCTTGAGGCGATTGACATTGGATAAAAAAAGAACAGCATAAAACAATTGCAAAAAATCTATTTATTTTCATTGGGGTGGAATAATAATGATGTACAAAAATAGTGAATCAAGAAACTAAAACGCATAAAAAAAGCTGCATAAAGCAGCTTTTTTATATTTTTTTATGATCTAGAAAGGTAAGTCATCCGCTTCGTTATCGCTAACTTTATCCGTAGACTCAAAATTTTCTAGTGGTGGAACAGCTGTTCCTGCAGGAGCTGCTGCAGCCGCACCTTCAATTCTCCACCCTTGAATAGAGTTGAAGTATTTAGCTTCTCCCTCCGGGTTTATCCATTCTCTTCCTCTTAAGTTTATTGAGATTTTTACATCCTGACCTACTTGAAAAGTATTTAATGCATCACATTTGTCCTGTACAAACTCGATTGCCAACATTTGAGGATACTGCTCATCAGTGGTTAACACTAATTCTCTCTTTCTAAATCCACTCGCTCCAAACGTTTGCGTTTCGCTGATTTTTTTAATCTTCCCGGTTACTTCCATCTTTATTTTTAAATTAATTCATCAAAAGTACTTTCCAAGCACTTTCTATATCGTTAGTTTCTAAATATTCTTTTGCAAATGTATGCATTTTTATGATGTCTGAATTTAAAAAATCAGAATGTTCTTGTGCAAACTTATCAACATCTACTTTTAAAGGCAACATTTCTATGTTTCCAAGCTTCCCTAGATCGTTTCCAGACAATACAGAACTGTTACGAATTACCGCTGGAATCCTATCAACTCCTATACCTAAAGTAGTTAACGGCTTAGGTATTTCAAAGTACCCCGATTTCACCCTCGAGTAAAAACTTCCTCCTGCCCGTGCTACCAAATCTATTTTATGATGATTTATACTCATATCATCATTCAAAACAGCTTTAGACACATGTAATTTTACCACTTCACAAATAATAAGATTTCCTGCACCTCCTTCTTTTCCTAAGGCTACAATCTCATTTATCTTACATTCAAACTGAACGGGAGATTCTGCCACACGAAACGGCTTTACATTTTCAGAAGCTAACATGGTAAAACCAGCTTTCTCAAACTCATTTACCCCCTTTGGATATTCTGTACTAGACAAGGACATTTGATGTACTATATCGTAATTCACCACATTTATAACCACTTCTTTTGTAGCTATTGCATTTTCCAATGTATGTTTAGTCGTATTATTTTTCACCCTACGCGCAGGAGAAAAAATTAGAATTGGAGGATTGGCGCTAAAAACATTAAAAAAGCTAAATGGCGACAAGTTAGGTTTCCCTTCTTTATCTACAGTACTTGCAAAAGCTATAGGCCTTGGAGCAATGGCACTTAATAAGTAGCCATGCAGCTGAGCGGTGGGTATATTTTTAGGATCTATCGTAATCATCGTTAGTAATTTAAACAAATATAATTAATCAATAAGAAATGACAAAATGAAAAACTAGCGCTATTTTTAGTTTTAAAATAATATCAACAACTTTTTTAAGTTATATAAAGAGAAAATTTTATATTCGTAGTACATGTCTCTTTTAAAAAATACATCTTTTCGTAAATGGGGAATCATTTCTGTCTCCTTTGTAATTGTAGCTGCAATTTTATGGAACACTTATGACTTTATTCAAAAGTTTAAAACTGAAGAGCGAAGAAAGATGGAAATTATAGCCGGTGCCTATGGACGGTTCAATGATAATTCCAATTTAAATGCAGATGTCACCTTAGAAAGTGAAATTGTATATGGAAACCACAATATCCCAATGATTGTGACTGATGAGGAGAATAACATCACCCAACATCATTTTTTAGATGCAAAAAAAACAAAAGATAGCAGCTATGTATTCCAGCAATTAGAATTGATGAAAAAGGAAAATCAGCCTTTAATAGTAGGATACAGAAACAATTCCAAGCAATACATATATTATAGAGATTCAGATTTACTCAATAAATTAAAATACTATCCACTTGCTCTAATTTTTATATTATTCTTATTTGCAAGTGTCATTTTTCTGTTTTTTAAATCCAACAAATCCGCAGAACAAAATAAGTTATGGACAGGAATGGCCAAGGAAACGGCGCATCAGATTGGAACACCACTCACCTCCTTATTAGGTTGGGTAGAAATACTTAGACTTGAAGACACGGACAAGACGACGGTGGATGAAATAGAAAAAGACATTCACAGGCTCAATACCATCGCGGAACGATTCTCAAAAATAGGCTCCGTTCCTACGTTGACGAATCAAAACATTGTACAAAGTACAGAAACTGCTTATAATTATTTAAAGTCTAGAAGTTCTAAACAAGTAGTATTTAGCTTTAAATCTACCAACAACATAATCAACACTCCTTTAAATGTTCAGTTATACAGCTGGGTGATAGAGAACTTAATTAAAAACGCTATTGACGCCATGGGAGGTAAAGGGAATATAGCATTAGATATTTCAAAAACCACTCAAGGAGTTAAAATATTAATTAGTGATGATGGAAAAGGAATTCAAAAAAAGTTACACCACACTATTTTTTCCCCTGGATTTACTACGAAAAAAAGGGGTTGGGGACTTGGGCTTTCTTTGGCCAAGCGAATTATAGAAGACTATCATAAAGGTCGAATATTTGTATTAAAATCCGACCCAAACAAAGGGACTACATTTTGTATTCTTCTTAAAGAAAACTAGCCACTTTTGCAGCCAAGGCTTCAAATTCAGCAGGCTCTAAACTTACTTTCTTCCCAAAAGTAGCATCTTCCATACCATTTAAAGGAATTAAATGCACATGAACATGTGGCACTTCAAGCCCTATAACAGTCATTCCTATTCTTTTACAAGCCACCGCTTTTTCAAGTGCAACTGCTATCTTTTTAGAATACAACATTAGTGATGCGTAGGTAGCGTCGTCTAATTCAAATAAACGATTTACTTCTTTCTTAGGCACGACCAATGTATGTCCAACAGCATTAGGATTGATATCTAAAAAAACAAAGAAATCTTCATTTTCTGCTATTTTATACGAAGGGATTTCTCCACTTATAATTTTTGTAAATATAGAACTCATCTTTAACTCATTTTAATGATTAAATAAAAAAGCCCTTTCCAATATCTTGAAAAGGGCTTTTCATATATTTTTTTCGTGTTTATCTTGAAATTTCTACAATTTCGAATTCCATCACACCACTAGGCACTTTTATCTGAGCCACATCACCCAACACTTTCCCTAACAAACCTTTTCCAATAGGAGATTTTACAGAAAGTTTTCCGTTTTTAATATCGGTCTCACTATCTGCCACCAATGTATAGGTAAACTCAGCGTTATTGGCCTTGTTTTTTATTTTCACTTTTGAGTGAATTAAAATTTTAGAAGTATCTAATAATGATTCATCTAGAATTCTAGCACTAGAAACCACTTGTTTTAACTTCGCTATTTTTAATTCCAACAAAGACTGCTCTTCCTTAGCTGCATGATATTCAGCATTTTCACTTAAATCTCCTTTATCTCTTGCTTCTGCAATATCATTACTCACTCTTGGGCGTTCTACCGACTCCAACTGATCTAATTCTGCCTTTAAATTTTTTAATCCTTCGGCGCTATAGTATGATACTTCACTCATAATATTCATTTTAAATATAAAAAATCCCAAAACTGACTACCAGTATGAGATTCACTTTTACAAATATACAAAATATTTGTAAATTGCCATCGTTATAATCATAACGTTAAACAACAATCAATCATATACATGAACCGAATTATATTTTCCTTATTATTTATATTCACTTTATTTTCCTGTGAAAAAAATACTACAAACGACGTCCTACCAGAAGTAGATGTAGACACCACGATCGATTTAAACCTCCCCTCATACTTGGACTTAAACACTCCCACAGGCTGGGCTGTCCACAACAGTAATAAGGTTGGAGTTAACGGAATTATAATTTTAAACACAGGATCTACCCCTACCTTTAAAGCTTTTGATTTAGCCTGTCCTAATTTTGATTGTGACAAACAATTGCTATTTGAAGGAGGCCTTACGCTTGTTTGTGCTTGTGATGGAGAAAAATACAGCATCCTATCTGGAGCCCCTCAAACAGAAGGTTACAAATATTTTGCTAGAGAATACAGAGTAACAAACAACGGAAATATTCTTAGAATCACTAATTTTTAATTTCAGTTGCTTATTTTTGCCAAAACGACATAAAAGTGATGAATTATTTTTCTTCCAATTTTAAATTGGGTGTATTAGGCGGTGGTCAATTAGGTAAAATGCTTTTAGCAGAAACTCACAAATTTGACATTTACACCTGTATTTTAGAAAATTCTACAGAAGCTCCGTGTGCAAATATCTGCGACGAGTTTCATCTAGGTGATTTAATGAACTATGATGATGTATACAATTTCGGAAAAAAAGTAGATTTACTTACTATAGAAATTGAACTTGTCAATATAGACGCCTTAAAACAATTAGAAAAAGAAGGATTAAAAATCTATCCGCAACCTAGTGTACTGGAAACAATTCAACACAAAGGAGTCCAGAAAGATTTCTACACTCAAGCAAATATTCCTACAGCTCCTTACCAACGTTTTTCTAACTTATCGGAGTTAAAAAACGCCCATCTTTCCTACCCGTTTGTTTGGAAAGTGGCCCAGTTTGGATATGATGGAACTGGTGTAAAGGTAGTTCGTAAAGCAGAAGACCTTATTGGCTTAGCCGATACTGACTGCATTACAGAACAACTGATCCCTTTTAAAAATGAATTGGCAGTAATTGTTGCTAGAAATAAAAGTGGAGAAATTAAAACATACCCAGTGGTAGAAATGGAATTTCACCCCGAAGCCAACCAGGTAGAATATGTAATTTGTCCTGCCAGAATAGACAATGCTATCGCTAAAAAAGCGAATGACATTGCATTGCAAGTAGCTGCTTCTTTTGAACACATAGGCTTATTGGCCGTAGAAATGTTTCAAACCCAACATGATGAAATAATTGTAAATGAAGTTGCTCCAAGAACACACAACAGCGGCCACTACAGCATTGAAGCTTCCAATACCAATCAGTTTGAGCAACATGTAAGAACCGTTTTAAACTTACCACTTGGCTGTACCGATAGTAAAGTTGCAGGGATAATGGTGAATTTAGTGGGTGCAGAAAACCACTCAGGTGATGTAGTGTATGAAAACATGAATGCTATTTTAGCCATGCCAGGAGTTACTCCTCATATTTATGGTAAAAAACAAACACGTCCGTTTCGTAAAATGGGCCATGTAACTATTGTAAATAAAGACATAAATAAAGCTAGAGAGATTGCAGAAAAAGTAAAAAACACCATACGAGTTATCAGCAAATAACAACATAAAACAACACAACACATGAAAGTAGGCGTAATAATGGGAAGTATTTCTGATCTTCCAATAATGCAACAAGCAATAGATATTTTAAAAGAATTTTCTATTGATGTAGAAGTAGATATTGTTTCTGCACATCGTACCCCAGAAAAACTAGTGGATTACGCAAATAACGCTCATAAAAGAGGCGTGTCTGTAATTATTGCTGGAGCAGGAGGTGCTGCACATTTACCAGGAATGGTAGCTGCGATGAGCCCTTTACCTGTAATAGGTGTTCCAATAAAATCTAGAAATTCTATAGATGGATGGGATTCAGTATTGTCAATTTTACAAATGCCTGGAGGTGTACCTGTAGCGACAGTAGCACTAGACGGCGCACTAAACGCTGGAATATTAGCCGTACAAATCCTAGGAAGTGCCGACACAGCTATTCAACAAAAAATGATCCTGTATAAAGAGGGATTAAAACAAAAAGTTATAAAAGCAGCGGAAGAGCTGCAACACTAAGTTTTAAAATATATTTTTTGTAGCAACTTTTACAGCTGCTCCTTTATGATTTAAAAAGGTAAATTCTGGTACTAGTGTATTCAACGAGATTTTGTTATTCGAAATTTCCATGTTTTTTTCGTTTTTTATCAAACGAAGATGTGTTTCGTCTGTATTTTTAGTTTCAATTGCATTCATATTCTTATCTTATTGGTATTAGGTATAACGAACATCTTTGTAATAAATTTCACAGCTGTATTAATTTATTTAAAAGAATTCACTTTAACTACGTATAAGACACTACTTTTAACACAAAGTCACTCAACACAAACATTAAAAAAAAACGACTTCTGCAAAACATATTTTTTCAGAAGTCGTTTGGTTTTATACCTTATATAACAATATATTTGTTTAAAATAACATAAGAAAATTGCCCTATGAACAACCCGCTATTACAACCATTCGATAATGCATTTAGTGCCGCTCCATTTTCTAAAATCGAGAACACCCATTTTAAACCTGCATTTATAAAAGCCATTGCCCTAGCAAAGGAAGAAATTGATACAATTGTAGCAAATACGGAAGTCCCTAGCTTTGAAAATACCATAGAGGCCATGGAGTTTTCAGGTGAAATATTAGATAGAGTTTCCAATATCTTTTTTAATTTGAATTCTGCTGAAACCAATGATGAAATTCAAAAGATTGCTCAAGAGATTTCCCCCCTACTATCCGAGTTTTCGAACGACATAAGATTAAACCTTGCGTTGTTTGAAAAAATTAAAGCGATCTACCTTCAAAAAGATTCTTTAGGCCTTAGTAGTGAACAATACATGGTTCTTGAGAAAAAATACATTGGTTTTACAAGAAACGGAGCTAATTTAAACAACGAAGAAAAAGAAAAACTTCGTAAAATAGATACAGCGCTATCTCAAGCATCCCTTAAATTCGGGGAAAACGTATTGGCCGAAACAAATGCATATCAACTGCACATTATTGATCAAAAAAAATTAGAGGGCCTTCCTGATACTGCTATTGAAGCCGCAAAGTCCTTAGCCGAAAGCAATGACAAGGATGGTTGGATTTTCACCCTAGACTACCCAAGCTACATTCCCGTAGTAACCTATGCAGAAAACAGAGCGTTTAGAAAAGAAATAGCCATTGCAGCTGGTAAAAAAGGATTTCAAAAAAACAAATTCAACAATGAAAGTACCGTATTACAAATTGTAAATCTACGTCACAAACGTGCCGTATTATTGGGCTATGAATCCCATGCTCATTTTGTATTAGAAGAACGCATGTCCGAAACTCCAGAAAACGTACTTTCTTTTTTAAATGATTTATTAGGGAAAGCAAAACCTACTGCATTAAAACAATTTAGACAATTACAAGATTTCGCTAAGAATGACGGAATAACATCTTTAGAAAAATGGGACAGCGCTTACTATTCCGAAAAACTAAAGAAAGAATTATTTAAACTGGACGACGAAGTATTAAAACCTTATTTTCAATTAGACAATGTAGTAGCAGGTGTATTCACCATTGCACAAAAACTATACGAACTTAATTTTGAAGAAGTATTTAATGTAGACACCTACCATGCTGATGTAAAAACATATAGAGTCACTGATAATGACAACAAGGAAATAGCTCTATTCTACACTGATTTTTTCCCTAGAAAAGGAAAACGAAATGGAGCCTGGATGACCTCTTATAAAAGTCAGTATATACATAAAGGTATAAACAGCCGTCCACATGTATCCATCGTCTGTAATTTTAGCAAGCCTACTGAAAGTACACCCGCCTTATTAACTTTTAACGAAGTTACCACGTTATTTCACGAATTTGGACATGCCTTACACGGAATACTTGCAAATACTACCTACCCTAGTTTATCAGGAACATCGGTACAGTGGGATTTTGTAGAACTTCCTAGCCAAGTATTAGAAAATTGGTGTTTTGAAAAAGAGGCTTTAACACTATTTGCCAAACATTACAAAGACAATACACCTCTTCCAATGGAGTATATTGAAAAGATAAAAGAGCTAGGTTCTTTTCTTGAAGGGCTCCAAACCATGCGTCAATTAAGTTTTGGCTTACTAGACATGCAATGGCATGGAAAAGATCCTTCGGCTATTTCAAACGTAAAAGATTTTGAATTAGACGCCTTTAAGAGTACTCAATTATTTTCTGACACTAAAGAAAATTGTATGAGTACCGCTTTTTCACATATTTTCCAGGGGGGCTATTCTGCTGGGTACTATTCCTACAAATGGGCTGAAGTATTGGATGCAGATGCATTTGCCTTTTTTAAAGAAACAGGTATATTTAATAAGGAGACCGCTCGTTTATTTAAAGACAATGTTCTTTCAAAAGGAGGCACCGCGAAACCAATGGAACTATACACCGCATTTAGAGGAAAAAAACCAACAAACGACGCATTATTAGAACGCGCTAAATTATCGTAAAAAAAACGCAACACACTACAAATTAAGCTGGTATTAACTCCGTTCCAAACGTGTTAATACCAGCTTTTTTTTACCACTCAAATTGCACAAATCGCAAACAAAAAAAACTCCCTGATCACTACGGCACAAAAAACAAAGAAAAACAACTTCACAAACCTTAAAAAAAACACATGATTTGACAAATAAATACTATGTATCAAATCATCTAGAAAGCAGAATAATGTAAAATTCACGCATTTTCTCATAAAAAAAATGTTCCAAACACATTATAAAAGGGTAATTATCATTCATTTAACTAAGTTCTTTTACTTTTTTACGAAAATTTCTTTACACTACTCAAACGTTAGAGTACTCGCTTTCTTAAATAAACGGTGCGATTTACCAAGTAAATGACATGATTAACTTGTGTTAAATCTTATTTTAATTTACATTTGCATGGTCAAAATTAAATAACAATTAACTATGACACAGGTTCTTAGAAAGGAACTAATGATTATAAATCACCTGTTTTTTAAATCAATGC
>Ga0209292_1001329_pt1 | contig 30262 bp, 39 predicted proteins | sample GOMGulsemesocosm_2_FD_184634 | JGI IMG/M metagenome (GOLD analysis project Ga0209292, IMG submission 184634) | Methane-oxidizing microbial communities from mesocosms in the Gulf of Mexico - GOM9C Gulf of Mexico (SPAdes) (version 2) | ecosystem: Environmental > Aquatic > Marine > Cold seeps... | reverse complement strand
GCAGCGTATTGCTGATGACATCAAAGCTAATTACGATGACTACGATGGCTTTGTGGTATTGCATGGTACAGATACAATGGCATATACCAGCTCGGCATTATCATTCATGTTCGAAAACTTAAGCAAACCCATCATTGTTACCGGCTCACAGATCCCATTGAGTCAACTTCGTTCTGACGGACAAGTGAATGTACTAAATGCTTTATACATTGCTGCCAATTACCCCATTAGTGAAGTGAGTTTGTTTTTTAATAACAAACTTTACCGTGGTAACCGTTGTATTAAAGCCTATGCTGATGGTTTCAATGCCTTTGACTCACCGAATATGCCAGTATTACTTGAAGCAGGTATTAATATTCAATTAGTAGCCGGCACCTTGGCAGACACAGTTGATGACATTGAACCATTAGCACTTTCAACGATTACCCCACAACCCATAGGCGTAGTACATCTATACCCTGGAATTAGTAGTGAAGTAATTGAAAATGTTATAAAGCAACCTGTAAAAGCCCTTATTTTACGTAGTTATGGTGTTGGTAACGCGCCGCAAGATAAAGCATTACTCGCTTGCTTAAGAAAAGCGAAAGAAGAAGGTATAATAGTCGTAAACTGCAGCCAGTGTATTAAAGGAACGGTCAATATGTCGGGATATGCGACGGGTAATGCATTGAGCGAAGCTGGAGTTATTAGTGGTCATGATATGACGCTAGAAGCAACGCTAACTAAATTGCATTACTTACTCAGTAAAAAATTAAGCTATCAAGATATGTGTCTGCAGATGGACAAAAGCTTACGAGGTGAATTGAGTAAATCTTAATAAAATAGCGGTACATCATTGAAAAGAGCACCAATTAACCTTTTGACTATCACTTGGTTGATGGTGCTTTTTTATGCCCTACTCTAGCCAGACTATTAGCCTAAATAGCAGTATTATTACTCGAGCATAGCTGACTTTAAAAATTCAACGTATTCTTTATAACCCTTATCATTGAAGTTACTTGAATGGCGATTCATAAAACCATGTAAGTATTCAACTTGAGAAATACTAACCTTAGGTCTATTGGTAAGTTGGTCAATTAACTCCTTAACATCAAAGTGTTGCTCACTTTGAGGGAACACTAGATTAGTTTGATAACTAGGCTGGGTTTCAGTTAAGTTTCTAATTTGTGAGCCATAAAAGCAATAAGATTGTTTCACAATGTTACGTTCATTACTTGGAGATAAACTCCAAACAGCTGAAGCACCAACACTAAATCCAATTAAGCTTGTTGGCTTCTTAAGGGTGCCTAATGTATTTAATAATATGGAACCGTAGCGTTCTAGTCCTACCGTACTAACAAAATAAGAGTAAGCTTGGGCTTCATTATTAAACGCCATGCTTTGCCCATTGTATGGATCTACAATGATTTCAGCCCCGAGCTCATCTTTTAATCTTAGTAGTCCAGGGGTGATACCAAAAACATCTGAAACTAGCGTTATACTCATAATGTATTCTTTCCCGTTAAACCCTTGTTGATGCGAAAATTAGATTTGTTTTTCTGACAGCATACTCAACTTTACAGACGTTGTGCTATATAGTTAATATCTCGTTTTATTATCATCCCACCCTTAGCCTCAACAATTTAATTGCTCTCTAACATCGATAAACTGTAATCACAGCGAAATAGCCTAGCTTATTCACCACTACCAATTCTCTATGGTCAATTTAGGCCACTGCTCTTTCCATTTGAAGGCTTTGTTTTCATAAATGGATTGATTCACCAACACTTTATTCGGCCTAATACAAAGAGAAAACATATCCTGAAATCCATGAGGTGCAATAAACTCTAAGAGCCCATCTTTCATGCGTATTGCCATGCAAGCCCCAATAACAGGCCAAGTAGAGATAGATTCTTGTACACTGAAATATTCAGTCTTAGGTATACCAAAGCGAGCTTCATACCATAAATGAATTCTAGCAATATTTTTAACATCAAAGGGAATGTTGCTAACGGGAAAGGCTTGATTGAGTAACTGCATATAGTTATTTTCTGACTCCCAACTCAAGTCCTTATCATCCCAGTATAGAATATCAATATCCTTTATATAGGTATTGAAATCATAACCATGCATGATATTCCATACGTTTTGAAATATTGCTCCAGCACCGAGCCATGCGTTAGGGATCTTTTCGATTTCTGCCAATATTTGAGGCATGTCATCAATAGTCAATACAAACTCAGACAACAGCTTAATTTGATCATTAAGCGATAAATGCTGTGCATTAAGTAATTTACTTTTCATGTTGAAGTACTTCGGTCGAATTATTCGTTATGCCATAAAATAAAGCGCTAACAATGACCACTAAATTTTCCCAGAAGCATTAAGATAATTGTTTAACTGTCATTGATTTAAGGTAATTGAATAGTCTATGTTTAACTTGTTCAGTTAACCCCAAACTCAATAAAAATGAGGAGAAAATAGAAATAAACATAACAGTTTTGATGATTTTCGCACCCGTCAATAACATAACTACTATTAATAAAGCAGCATAACCTAAGCCAATTAAGCCAAGAAAAAGGCAGATCCCTTTAATATCGTGATTCATAACACTTCCTAAATTAAATTAATGACATATTCAATAAGCTAAAACTATTCATTTCTATAACAGATTGAATTTTCGATAGTTTGAATAAGTAACGGATTAAATAATAACATAGTAATGAGAGTAAAGTTGCAATCAAATATCTTTGCGAAGCGTTGCGCTCTATCAACTCAATGAGCTGTTAAAGGCTTTTTAGGTTATTTATACTTACTGGCTGCGCTATTTGATACGATCATAAAAAATAGCCTTTTCACTTTGGTATGCGTCTTTATCTTTAGGGTATTTAACATGTAACTGTTTCTTAAGCTGATTTAATTCACTAATAAGTGCTTTGTTACCCTGCATGACCTTAACAAAATGTAAATGCTTTGCTATTTGTATATCTCCAGATTGAAAAATATGTAAGTGCACCTTTCTCTGACGTTTAGAAAAGTATTCTCTGCCAGAGATACCATATTCGCCTTTATGTACATATCCTAGCTTTGTAATACTCTGCTTAAATGTAGAAAGCGCTGAAATATCATTTACAACGCCTAACATATCAATACAATCTTTAGCGTACAAGCCCGATATTGCGGTAGAGCCAACATGAAAAATGTCAATTTTCCCTTCATAGCTTGAAATAAGAGCAGTTTTCTCATGATGAAAGTCTACTTCCCATTCATCATTGTGTGGGTATATAAACATTTAACAAGTGCACTCCAGGCTAAGGTTATGATAATGGCAATGAACCTTGAAGGTAACAATGTAAAATACCAACATAGATCATTGTTAATTATACTGATTATTTAGAAATAATCAGATTTTTTGAACATTAACGGCTGCATATTCGAGCCATTTAGACTGTTACTTATTTTAGCGGTAATAACAACTTGCTCGTTTACCTCTACAACACTGCTAATCCTGCAGATGGTAGAAGAAGAGCAATTTACTATGATGGGTACGTTCTGTTCAGTTGGCTTTATCTGGGCTATGCTCGACTCTGTCTGTTTAGCGCATTTGCTTCCTCCAAACTCCCGAGCTAAAGCTTCTTGTCCTTCACCCAGCTCATTCACCGAGAACATTTCCCGTTTGAGAAGCAAATTAGTTGCTTGTGAACCTTTAGGAGCTGAAATAATTAAATGATGCTTTTCTATTTGTGTGACCCAAGCAATTGACATACCTTTATAGCTGTCATTTGTTCCGGTAAGAATGATATAAACTCCATTGGTAAACATATAAGACCTACATAGCGCCTAAAAAGGCATAAAGCTGAAGAATGGACTGAAGCTAACACCCGTACATTGATGCTTCTTTGCGATAACTTACCCTAACATCTGTCTCATTTTACGACCACCGACAGGGTTTAAACCATTGTTTTGATAAAAGTTTAAAGTACGTTCAAACTCGGGCAAAGGCGGAGTACATAACTCAATGCAAGACCAATTACATTTTCTACCATAATCCTTAACTTGCTCAATTAACATTGAACCTACACCTGAGGATCTGTATTTAGGAGCAATATAAAATTCTTGCACGACACCAATGGTGCCCTTTACATATAAAGCATGTGTTTCTGTCATAGTAACGACAGCGATAGGTATACTTTTATAAGTGCCAATAATGGCAAAATAGTGGCCGTGCTGAATTAAGTCGTTACAGCGTTGAATTGTTTCATTGAGATTAATATCAAAATGCTTGGCATGTGTTAATGCACAAATTTCATTGGTTAGTTCCACAACCAAGGTCCCTATTATTTCAGAGTCATTGACTGTTGCTTGTCTAAAGTTGATTTCCATAAACCCTCTTATCTATTGCTAACACCTTAATGATACGATGAAAATATTCATTGTCGGCTTTCATTTCAATTGAATATTAGTAGTTTATTGTTGAACGTAAATCATCCATGACCACTAATAACAGTGTTGCAATCGGTCCAAGTAATAACGATATCAGAAACCAGTTTAATCCTTTACGACCTTTACCTTGAGCTAAACCAGCGTTTATGAGCGCTAAAGTGCCCCAGCCAACAAAATACGAACCTGAATTTGTAATAGTTTCCATAACTTGAGTTACCTTTTCTTAAGACTAACACCTCATTAAGAGGCAAAAAATTTGTTACTTAACATGTGAAATCAAACAGCACGGTGTAGGTTTTATGGTGAAGAATGTTAAGCCCTGCTTTAAACACTTTCTATTTTCCCGCCAAGCTCTTAATGATCTGGTGTGCGCATTGCTCTGGAGAGTTAACTAACGTATTGACGCTTATATCGTATATCACCCCTTCATGAATAGTGTCATATTGAAGCTTAGCTAGGCCAATGTCACGATCGCCACGAGCAACTTCGCGGGTTTCTAACTCGGTTAAAGCACACTCTACTTTAACTATTATGACATTCAATGCTGCTAGCTCTTTTGTCAATTCAAGATAAGTTTTTTGGCCACAAAAAACGATATCGACTATGACATTATGCCCTGTTTCTGACAACGCCCTAACGGATTTAGCCAGAGCTAGTTTCATTTGTGGAAAGTTATTTGAACCCGCAGGTATACCATGAGGCGTCATATCCCAAAAGGCATCTAAAGCACAACGTAAGTAAACCTCAGAACACTGAGATTGAAGTTCTCTAGCTAAGGTTGTTTTTCCTGAGCTCGATGTACCGTTAAGCACAATGACATTGCCTTGCATTAATTTAACACCCTTAAAATTTCATATGTAGAAACGGCCATTGTTGTTAACTTATTAGGCTGATAACAATGTTACGTAATCATTAAACTTTGTTGCTTAAGCCAATCAATAATTTTAATGGCGCCAATAGAGCATCGAGATTTGTTTTCAAAACTAATAAAGTCAATTTCTTCTATTTCTGCATCTGGTGCTAGTTGCCCGGTAAACTGGGCAAAATAACACGTTAGTTTGACCGTCGTGTCGTTATTTTTCCCGTCAGCTTGCGCTGTAAGCGTATGCGCGTACTTAATTGAATTGGGGATTAAATCGACAGAAACTTCTTCTTTAATTTCCCGTACAAGCGCTTCTTCATCTGACTCACCCACTTCACGCTTTCCCCCTGGGAGGTAAAATAGCGCATTGTTCTTAGATCGGGCGCAAAGGAGCTTACCTTCACGAATATATAACCATGCTAATTTATCAATTTCTTTTGTCACAAATACTCCAATGTTAAGTTCGGTTAATATGCTTGTTATATTTCATTACTCGAATATATGCTGAGTATCGGAAATTTATGCACGCCAAATGAGACAGTAATTGACTGAGTTTCTTGTCCTTCAAAATTTAATTTATATTCAAGGGGACTTAATCGACTACCGTCTGCAAATAAACCTATTAAGTGATCATGACTTAATTCGCGATTACCCGAGGATAAGTTACTCAGCGTTATAACACTCCACCTTTCACCCACTTCATTACTCATCAGTACATAGTTAATTATTTCAAAATCACCTTTTTTAGGTTTAATATTATTATCATTGGGAAAAGAAAGTTGGATACTCTTTGATACTGTTCGGTCAACTGTTAAAACGTCAGCAACTTCTGCATGCGTTAACAAAGGTGTTAATAGCAGTGCTGACAATAAATATTTAAACATACGGGTTAGTCCTGAAATACCTCACAATTAAGGAGAAATATATTATTAGTTAACTGTTGAACTCAGTGAATCATCCAACTTTTTTATGCCTTGTATGTACTGTTTAACTGAAACCTTAAAACTTCAGCTTTTTTTTCTGGTGAATAGATTTGATTAATAAATTGCCCATTACAGCGCTCTATTACTTTTTTTGAGGCTTCATTGGTTATTTCGCAGGTCACAATAATTCGTGAGCCTAGTATATTTTTCTGTATCCAATTAAGCATCAGTTGAGCTACACCTTTGCCCCGGGCGGAAGGCTTTGTTTCATAACCTACGTGTCCAATCACTCTTTCAACATATTCATTGGTGCCATGGCGATAACGAATAGCGCCAATAACTTCATTATTAAGAACGCAAAAATAAGTCGATGTTCTCGGAGCTCCATCAACTAACTCTTCACCTTTTTCGTTTTGAATTAACGTCTGTAGATAGGGTTTTACCTCTTTTAATGCTGCTTCATATTTAGTCATTCCGGCATTAACACATTCAGACAAAAATTCAGTGTATGAAGCTAAATGCTTCATGTTGGCTAAGATCATTTCCATATTTCAACTCAGTATTTACCTTGTAGTGAGCACTTTGTAATCATTACTCAGCGCAATTAAGCTTGGCAAGGTCGTTTCCTACAATTGCTTCTAGGTTTAATGTGATCTTCTCTGCTGACCAATCCCACCACGCGAGTTTAATTAATTGATCAACAATGGGTTTTTCAAAGCGATTTTTTAGTATTTGTGCAGGGTTGCCACCAACAACACTATATGCAGGAACATCTTTAGTAACAACAGACTTACTGGCAATAACAGCACCGTGGCCAATGTTAACCCCTGGCATTATTGTCGCCTCATATCCAATCCAAACATCACTACCTATTACAGTGTCACCTTTAAAGGGTAATTCACCTTCACTTGGCATGGCTTTTTCCCAACCATTACCAAAAATATAGAAGGGGTAAGTCGAGAAACCCGACGTTTTGTGATTGGCACCATTCATGATGAATTTTACATTTTTGGCAATAGCGCAAAACTTTCCTATGATTAATTTGTCCCCAATAAAAGGAAAATGATACAAGACGTTACTTTCAAAATTTTCAGGCCCGTCAGGATCATCGTAATAGGTGTAATCACCGACTATAATATTGTCACTTTTTATATAATTTTTAAGATATCCGACTTGTGGATATCCATTCATGGGCTCTTTGTTATTCGGGTTTGGGCCAATCAAAATATCCCTCTCATTTTATTTCAAATTTTTCGTCACAAAAATCGGTGAAGTATTTGATAGTTAATTTCATTGCTAATATTTAAGTATTAAAAGCAGCAGTTTTACAATAAGTTATCATGTTTATATCTAAAGATTAAGAGATACAATAAAAGATTAATGCAATGGTATTATTTTTAAGTATTTTTCTATGTAACCGATTTAAATGCCTACATTTCTCTGTTTTAATAATTATTGGAACAGTTCAAAACCCTTGACTACAATTACGGTAACTTTTTTAAATTTGGCAATGATATGTATAGTCTATTGGAATATGAAGATGCGCCTGAATCCGTTAAGAAAATATACGACGACATCTTCGAGTATTTAGGAAACGAAGGACTTGTCGACTATTTTAAGGTACTGGGCCGCTATAATATTACAGTATTAGAGGTAACCTGGAATGCTCTTAAAAACCTTCTTGTTAAAGGTGAATTACCTCGGTCATTAAAAGAGCTTGTCTTTGTCGCTGTTTCAAATGAAAAAAATTGCCATTATTGCACCGATATACATACCGCTATGTGTAAGCTTCTCAATGTTGATGAAGGCGACATTCAAAAGATATTAGAAAAAGCAACTAACTTAAACCCCAAAAGAGTTAAACTTTCCATTGAATTTTCAAAAAAAATGGCAATCAATCCCGGATCGGTTGTTGAATCTGATCATCAGACGCTACTCGACGCAGGGCTAACTGAAAGCCAAATATTTGAATTGATGGCGCTGGTTAGTTTAGTTAACTACTCCAATACATTAGCGCAAGGTATGATGATTGACGTCGACCTAAAAGTGGTGAATTTACTTAATGTCTAATAATCTAATTGATACCTACCAATTAGCGTCTCTAATTGAACTAACAAATACCATGGCTGAGGATAGTATTAATCCATCTTTAGACGCTGAATACATCATCAATCAATCCGTAGATAAATTGATGTGGATTATCAATTTCGACCTTTGCCTTACCCTTGAAAAATCAACAGAATGTCATGTTAAACTCATTTTAAACAACGAAGAAACAGAACATGATTTCGAATCATTAACACAGTTACCCATGGTAGATTTTGCGCAAAATATGCCAATATGTCTCTCCGACCAAGACTATTACCTTTTCTATAATGTGTTATATAAAGACAGTGACAAAGCTAAGTTAATTCTTTTTTTTCAACGTTCTGAACGATTTAGCTCACAAATTTCAATTATATTAGAACTATTTTGTTCTTCGGTAAAAAAACTACTAGAAACCAAGAAAAATGAACTTAATAATAAGAAATTACAAAATGAAAAAGCGATTTTAGAGGAATCAAATAAACTAAAATCACTATTTTTAGCCACCATATCCCACGAGATAAGAACACCAATGAACGGTATTCTAGGCATAGTGCAGTTATTAAAAGATACTCCTCTTAATAACCAACAGATAGATATGCTAGGCACAATCACAAATAGCAGTGACGATTTAATAAAGATACTCAATGACATACTAGATTATAGCCAATTAGAAACAGGCAACGTGGCGCTAAATGAAGTCAACTTTAACATAGTCGAGTCTGTTGAAGATGTGATTAATAACTTCCGTGCAGCGGCTAAAGTTAAAGGACTGAACCTCACCACCACTTTTGAACACACAACACCTGTTATATTTATCGGTGATGTTGAAAGAATAAAGCAAATAATAAATAACTTGCTAGATAACGCCGTTAAATTCACTCAACAAGGTGACGTTAATATACTCGTACGTTCTGAAGAAACATCACCCTCTTATTACCAAGTTAATATCCTTATAAGAGATACCGGCATCGGAATTAGCAGGCAGAATCAAAAAAACCTCTTTCAACCTTTTACCCAAGCTGATAATTCAATGAGTAGATCGTTTGGCGGTACTGGGCTCGGTCTTGCGATTTCAGCTAATCTCGCCAAGGCGATGAATGGTAACATTAGTGTTGAAAGTGAAGAGAAAACAGGCACAAGCTTTCAAATTTCTATGCCATTAAAAGCCCTTATAAATCAAAAGAAATTTCCTGTTCAAGAAGAATCAGTCAGTGAGTTGTCAAATTCCATCAAGACTAATCATAAAGTATTGGTTGTTGAAGATGTCCGTGTAAATCAAACGATAGTTAAAATGATGCTAGCTAAATTAGGGTTTAGCTGCGATATTGCGGTAAACGGCATTGAAGCGTTAGAAACCTTAACGACTTCAGATTACAGTATTATTTTTATGGATTTGCAAATGCCCGAAATGGATGGTTTAACAGCGACAACGGAAATCGTAAAACGCTACGGCCAATCTCGCCCCATTATTGTTGCCATGACAGCCAATGTGCTAAAGGAAGACCGAGACAATTGTGCCGCTGTAGGTATGGATGACTTTATCTCTAAACCGCTTTTATTAACCGAACTAGAAAGAGTATTATCTACACATTACCACCGAAAATAGAGCTGTTGATAGCGCTGTGATAAGTGGCCTTGTTAAAGACCGTAATCTCGCTCTACTTTCGAAATTCTAACTTTAAAGGATTCATACCAAGATTTTCGCCCTGTTTTTTGAGCATCTAAATGCTCAGAGTTCGCTTTCCAATTTTTAATCGAATCCAAATCCCTCCAATAAGAGACAGTTATACCAACACCTTCTCTAGCGGATTCTACACCTAAAAAGCCCTCTTGTTGTTCGGCAAGCTCAACCATTCTATCGGCAGTTGCTCCGTACCCCTCATCCCCTTCGGTTCTTATAGAGGTAAAAATCACCGCGAAATACGGTGGCTTTGGTGTATTAGCAATAACTGACATGGAGTTTCCTTGATAAATAGTGCCCTATAAAGGGGGGGTAGTGTTTAAAATACAACGTGTTAAATTCGGTCTTGTTCCTTGGGTAAAATATTGTCATAAGTCTAATCAAGGGCACAAGAACAAGCTATTTCTCCGCCTTTAAACCATTCTCTGTAGCGTGAACCGCATTTCGTTTTATATTGATTACACATTGCTTGGTTACCGTAAGACGTACTAATGCCTGTAACCGCTGTCGGTGTACTGCCATTAACAATATCGTCGGTCGACCAAGCTTTACTGTTTGTTGAAGCACACCCCGAAAGTAAACTCATGTAAAACCCGAGTAGGATTAAATTAGTTTTATTAGTTAAAAGCATTTTATATGTTCCATGTTTATAATTAGTCACACTAAGCACCTGATTTCATAATGCGATCCTTCAAGCCATATAGCATCTAGATAAATTTCAGGCTCCTAGAGCAATTCATCACACCTATGGAAAGAATGACTTAAATCTGCCGTTTTTATGATTCGAGTAACATTAAATGATAAACGATACCCTGGGTATTTTGATGAGTAGTTTCTAGATTAAAACCGAAGCTTTCATATACAGGAATCGCCATAGTCGAAGACTTTACCCAGTAATTACCATTACCTCCTTCACCTATACAGAATTCATTGGCTGCTAACCATAATTGCTTAGCAATATTTAACTTTCTAGCACTCGGGTCAACAAAAAGCTGACTTAATTTCTCATTTTTATACATCGCTATGATGCCGACAATTTCATGCTGCTTAATAAAGCATAACATTAAATAATCACTGTTCTGGATGCGCTCTTTTATAGCTTCAAGTTCAAGAGTTTCTTTAAAGTGTGTAATGCCTTCTTTACTGAAGTCGGTATTAGTTTCTGGCTCAGCGGCACTTAAAATTAACGACTGAATCCCTTTAGCATCATTGATAGTAGCTTTACGTATACTCATGTTAACCCTAGAAAGTTATGCTTTAATGGCAACCAATGCACCAGTAGATACCATGATAGTGCCGGCAGTTTTGTTTATAATTGATGATGCATTAGGACTTTTTAACATTTTCTTAGCTCTAAGTGCTAACAGTGCATAGCAAATATTGACACTACCAAAGGCTACCGATGCAACAAACATGATAGAAAACACATCATAGGTAGTTACTTGGCTTACATTGATAAAGGCAGGAAACAGACCCACATAAAAAATAATAGCTTTTGGATTACCTAAATTTATCATTAACCCGGTTAATAAATTTGCCAATAAAGAAGACTCTTTAGACTCTTCAATATTTTCAGCAGTCACTTTTGTTTTGAGCAAATTAATACCAAGCCAAATAAGATACGCAGCACTTATATATTTGATAAACAAAAATGCTGTGCCCATTATTTCAGATATTATTGATAAACCAAATAACGCGAGAAGAATGAACAAAAAATCACCCAAGGTAATCCCTATTATCATCATTAAACCTCGACTAAATCCTGAAGAAAAAGTGCGAGCGATAACCGAGAAAACCGCAGGCCCAGGTACAATTGCGACTATTAACATAGCGCCAAATAAAGTTAGAAGATCTGTTAATGACATTGTAAATTCCTTGCTGCATAGGCCTCATTAAGAGGTGAACTAGGGTTAATTAAGATTCAAAGTGGATCCAGTGTTCTGTACTTTTTATGTTGAAAAACTTATTAACGCTCTTTAATTTCAGTCTCAACAATCACTATTTCTGTATTGCCAATGTTTTTAACATTGTGTGTTGTTGCAGGTAAATATAACGTTTTACCATCAGAAACATTAATAACTTTTGATTGTTTTTTATTATCTTTAGGAATTAACTCTAATTTTCCACCTTTTACAAAGTATACGACCCTATTCGGGTGAATATGGGTATGCATGCCTGATTCGGTCCCTACAGGGTAAGTCAAACGAACAACTTCAACATCGACGTTGTCGAGCAATACTTCTCTCTTGTCACTTTGATCATTTGCCAGACTAATAGCTGAAAAAACAAGTAAAAAAAGGGGAATAAATTTAAATTTCATATAACCTCATAAATATTAAGTTTTCATTGTGTTAGTTAGGTGCCTGACACCATTCTAATTCTTTCTGCTGGCACTCTTAACTGCTCTATCAAATAAATTTTAAAAGCTGCTTCGAACGGTTGCTTATCTATGGATTTTTGCATGCATAAAAGCCATGCTTCGCTTTCTTCAACACCTACTGACAAATGTTTATGTGCCTGAGGGATATTGATACTGCCGTAATTCTCCGCATATAATTTAGGTCCGCCAAGCCAACCAGACAAAAAATAAGCGAGCTTTTGGCTAGACTCTGATAAATCACTAGAGTGCATATCCCTAATCTTTTTTGCTTCAGTAAAAATATCCATATTATGGTAAAACTCATCGACGAGTTTAGTAATACCAGGTAACTCTCCAGCCATCCTATAAGAGTTATCTCCTACCCCATACTCACAACTTCTATTAACCATAAATAAACCAAACCTCATTGTGGGCCTACCGCCCTACTATTGAAAAATTGTTAGTAAACACAGTAACGCGTAACCTCAAATAGACCTCATTCTAACTTTTTGGCATCACCGCCAAACAACCAAATGATAGATGATTCAAGCAGTTCAGCACCATGCACCAAGTTATGCCCTTGTGTACCAAACTCAAACTTGAAGTCGTAACCCTTAAACGACAATGCAGACTCCATCTGCTTATTACCTAATGCCCAATTGCCATATTTGGTATCAAGATCATTAGATCCACTTTGGAAAAACATTCTAATAGGTTTTGGGTATTCATTTCTTATTAGGTATGGAAATTTACCACCTCCCCTAATATCAACAAAACTGCCACAATGGCTTAATACATTGCCAAATAAGTCAGGACGAAACCAAGCTACTGACCAAGCACATAGTCCACCAGAGCTGAAACCAACGGTTGCTCGTTTATTTGGGTCTAATGAAACATTCAAGTCTTTTAATGCTTCAGGAAGTAGCTCGTTAACAAGAAATCGCGTGTATTGGTCGTTAACAGAATCGTACTCAATGCTTCGCTGTGTATCTGGATGATGTTCCGGTTTTGTCGGATCTAATACAATACCTGGGTTAATAAACACACATATCGTAGGTGGGATTTTTTTCTCTACAATGAGCTTTTCAATAACATGGTTCACCTTCATTGGTTTTGCTTCATCAATGTAATAGTAACCATCTTGAAAAACCATTAAATTAGCGGGAGTGTTAGCTTTATATTGCTTGGGAACAAACACCCAGTAGTCTCTACTAGTTCCCGGATAAATCTTACTATGAAATGTTGCTTTATTCATTTGCTTAGTTATACCTTTCCAAATAATTCTTGATATCTAACGGCACATTAACAGCTAGATATGCCCTGCTTACTTACCTAAAGACAATATATATTTTCTAGTGCTGGTATCCATTTTCTCAATTGCATACCTGATTGTTGTTCTGGGCATTTCTTGATAATTCATCTCAATATAATTAATCACGTCATACTGATAATGCACAGAGGTAGCCTTCAGTAACCAACCAATACTTTTTTGAACAAACTCATCTTTGTCATTAATGAGTAAGCTACAGTTTTCAAAGACCAACTTTTTATTTAGGTAATAAATAGATTTACCAATTTTTCGTCTAACAAACTTAACCCAAACGACATTACTAGCCCGTCGACACCAAGATATTTTCGAATGAGCCCAATGATTTGTTTTTTCAATTAAATGAGGACGAGAAAGAAGAAATTGATAAATTGTTTTAATGCATAAATCATCAACATGGGACCAATTAGTCGTGTAGTTCTCTAACCAAAATTCAAAACGTAGCAATAAATCATCATCATAATTATTCTTTATAAACTTATTGATTAGGCCAAAAGCAATTAATATTTCCTCGCTAAACTCCGCGTTTTGAAGAATATACTCAGTGATGGCAAGCATTTCTATTGCCGTAAAGTCATTATAATCAGCCTGAAAATTATGGATTATCAACTTAATATCTGAAGCTGTAGCACCAATGCAGTTTATCCCATGTGGAAAGTAACGACGACTTGATTCCGCTTTTTCTGCGGTACTAACGCTTTCTAAATCAGTTTTGAGTCGTTGCCAATGTTGTTGACAGCTATTCATTTTATCATGTGACCATTTACGATGATTTTAATCTCACAATACTGCCTTAAGTTAGCTAGCATAATGATAATTTACTCGAATAGCGCAAATATTCTTTTGTCTGAATGTTGCAAATATGCGACTTTTAACGCTAATAAATGATCAGCCAATTCCAATGCATTAACGCTTGTTTGCTCCCATGAGGATTCGTGTGACCAATGCTGAGCAATGCCTTTAAGGCTCTCATCATCAAGTATTGCCACTTCTTCAGAGAAACTTAATGGAAACAACCACAGACTATCACTTAACGCTGAACTCGTGCATTTGAAGCAACTTAATAAGTCACCTATTTGATCTTTGGAAAACTCACCACCGCCCAAAATTGAAGACTCCGGTACTTCGTTAAAACAACTATAATCGCAGTCATTATTTGCGGCGAAAAATGTTACGTCCATATTTGCTCCTTCATGTATTTTAAACGCCGCGTGAAGCGTAACTCACTGTTTCTTTTGTTCAGTTTTAATTCCTTGTTCGTTTTATAGATCCGTGACATAGCGTTCTTTAACTCCAGCATCTAAAGTCTCTACAAAATCGGAGTTTTCTCCAATGTTTTCGGCGATTTCCTGACCAAATGATATTTTAATTTTATCTTGCCAAGTAGTCGGTTGCCAGGTTTTGCTTCTTAGAAAAGCTTTGCCACAGTGAAAATATGCTTTGGTAACTTTAACCTCCATAACGAGTAATGCGTTGTGAGATTTTGATGCTAAGGATTTACATATTTCTTTTCCCTTTAGTAGCCGACAAGTTCCATGAACTCTTAAAGACTCAACAGTGCCAGGTACTAAAAATATTAAAGCAACCTTATTTCGTTGTACTATATTTTCCAGTGAAAATGCTAATTTGTTACCACGTAATTCGGGAATTAAAAGCGTATTATTATCTGACACTTTAACAAAGCCTGCCTCATCACCTTTTGGAGAGATCGTAGGGAAACCCTCGCTATCAACTGTAGATAACATCATGATTGGCGAAGATGAAATAAAACTGGACATCCTTTCATTTAAAAGTGAGTAAATCTTCTTACTCGCAACAGGATTTGGCTCACCAACAACTTCTCTTACATCTTCAATATTACTTAATTCAATCATACTTATAAAACTCTCCGTGATAAAACTAACAGCCACTAAAACGGGAGAACTACATTTGCCGTTTGAGAGCCTAGTTATCTAAATTTTCATAATTCTATTATTTTGGGCGTTTTAAAACCGCTATTGCCCCAACATTAGTGGCAAGACTGCCAGTATTGAACTCTAAATCTACTAGTTCCCAACCACTATTTCCTAAGGTATTTAGATCATCTTGCAAGGCATCGGCATCAAGTTGTGATGAAAAAAGACTTTTATATTCAAATTGAACTGTTTTGTATTCCCACTTCATTAAGTAAACCCCACTTTATAGATTTATATAGCGCCCTCGTTGTTTTTCTTGTTATATATAAATAACCTAGCCTTTATTTAGACCAAGGTCTATATACGCTATAATATAACCGTACTGCTTGTCACTGAGTCTATTATTCTTATGTAATTCCTTAGCGTACTCAAAAGTCCAAGTGTTACCATTTGGCGATAAAGGTATAGTTAAATCTTTTGTTAATAGAGACTCATCGATAACTTTATGCCCTTTTTTTACCGCCTTTTTAGCACAATAACTTAACATATATTCAACCGCATATTTATCGACTGACGGCTCCCAAGTATATTCAGTTTCACATGCTGTTTTGTGCTCACCATCCGAGGTGATGTACTCAAGTTTACCTCGAGTTGCGCAAGAAGCTAAAACCAGCACTAGTGATATTGAAAAGATCAGTCGCAATTTTATACTCCCTCATTGGTAGCAACACTACGTTAAGCGGCAAAAAAATTGTTGGCGAACATGTGATACGAAGTGGAACTGAGCCAACTGATAGCAGTCCCGCTTTATTTATTTTGTTAGGTTTAATTCATAGCTATGTTAGGTTGGTTAAATTTTGCTATCACAAAATGTTCGAGTTTAAGAAGTTGATCATCAGGAATAGCTCTACCGATAGGGGTAAAGTATTCTGAGTTGAGATCTTCCAAAGATTTATTTTCTGTTACTATAAAACCATTTTTAAAAAGCAGAGCCTCTATTTCATCAGCGGTATAAAATGAAATCCACGGCTCTCCCGCTTTAGCAGCTAAACCTTTTATTATTTCAGCTCTCTTCGCTGCTTTTGGGTAACCACTACCAAAGCAGTTTTCCGGATCTTTATCTAGCAGCTCATCGACGTAAGATATAAAAAATGTTGAACTTGTGTTCTGACTAAGCATAGCCAATTCTTTAATTGTTGAGGTAACTGCGTCTTTAGTAATGTACTGCGAGACACCTTCAAGCGTAAAAATGGTGGACTTACTTTGATCATAACCCGCGGCCAAAAGTTGCTCGGCCAGCGATTGATGATTGAAATCAATGCTTACATAAGTGACGTTTTCGTCATTAGGTAATTCAATTGGAAGTTTAGAGCGCTTTCTTGTCTGAACTTCAAGCTGGTCAACTTCAAAGATTTTTAAGCAAGACGGAAGTCCAAGTCGATATGCCCGCATATCATATCCCGCCCCTAGAATGACGTATTGTTCAGCCCCCAAAGCAACACTTTTTTTGACCTGCTCATCAATAAAACGGGTACGGGAAATCAAATGTTCATGCAAACCAGGTACAAACTTTTGCGTTAACCAAACGCTTAACTTATGACCCATCAATTTGATTAAACCAGCACCGATGACAAATCTTTCGGCGTAGGGATCATTTATAATACGTTTGTCTGATTTAGCCAGTGTTTCAATCAAGCGCTGTTTAGCTACACCTTGAGCAGTACCGTCCTTTCTAAAAATTGAGTTATTCATACTTGCCTTATCAAAAACAAATCCACATTTTCTATTTAGCAGGATTCCTAGTTCAACGTAAACCTAACGACGAGTTAAGCGCTCTAACTCTAACACCATTAATTGTGCATTTTTACCATAACTTGAGCAAATTTTTTCACTAGGCATATTCATAAAACCAAACTTAGCCCAAAAGCCAGTTGAGTTTTGAACCGCTACTAAAAGTATTCTTACAAAACTCTGAGCTTGGGCATTATCAATTAGGTTCTGTACTAATTCTTTACCTATATTTTTTCCTCTTCCTTCAAGAGCTAATGCTAGATCATGAATAAATAAAGTTGAGCTGCAACTCACAGAGATATTTTCATTTAACTTAGGTGGGGTTTCACTCGCCCATGGGTGTGCTAATAAGTAAGCTAAAACTTTACCCTTATGGTCTGAATATACCGCACAGGTTTGAGGCGATGAATGCCATTTATTTTTTAGAATGTTTACATCTTCAGGAGCGATATCGGTATAGGCTTCTTCCTGGATTTTTACGATGTAATCCCAAGAGTTTTCGGTAATTAGACTAATTGACATGGCATATTCTCCCTGAAAAATATCGCCCATTTAAAGGACTGTTAATTGTTGCTAAAATCTGTAGCGAAACTGAGCAAACTGCTACCAGTCCCGCTTGAAATTATTGTTAAGTGCCTGTTCTCCTATATCACCTCTTAGCTATAAACATAGTTATGCCATTCTTTATGAAGAAAATCACATTCACAATCCTCAAGCGCTTCTTCGATAGAAATAGGTTTTTCATTAATGAGAATTTTTTGTAAATAATTTTGGCGAGCTTCTATAGCTTTTAATATCGTTGACTCTCCAGTTAGTGCATTTCCATGTGATAAAAGTAAAGTACATGATGAATAATTCTTTAGGAGTTCTAAAGATTCAATATGCTCTTTCACATTACTTATGTGAACCGATGGTAATAATGCTATCCCTTCATTTGATGCCATAAGATCGTCCGCTACATGAACGAACTCATCATTTATAATTGTAAAAAGCCCACAAATAACATGACCTTGTATCAACTTAAATTGCATTTCAAATTGACCAAATGCTAGCTTGGAACTTTCAGATAGAATATTTACATCAGAAAAGTAGTGATGTTTATCAATTGGAGTATATTTATTCAAAGACTCTTGATATAGGCCATTTCCATATATAATTGGCGATTTCAAAACAGGTAAACCCGATATATGATCAGGATGAAAATGTGAAAAAACAACTTGTTTGATCTCCACTCCCTCTTTTTCTAGATCTTCCAATACTGCTTTAGCATGATTTTCAAATGCAGTATCAATCAATAAAGCATCACTACCATTGATTAACGCATATATATTAAATCCAAAATGTTGATTATCAAATGGTGGAAATTGATATTGGTAAAGGTTATTGGTTAGTATTATTTTTTTCAATATTTTCGCTCATATAAATTAAGACTACACCATAGCAGAAAGGCATTTACGCCCTGTTAACGGGTAATAATATAGTTGGCTAGAATAAACGACGAAGGAGCATAATCCAACAGTATTTTATCCTTGTTTTACGGATTCACAACCATATGTTGTACATCCTAGTTGCGCACCATGTAACTCGGTGAAATTCAATTCATGATACAGCACCTCAAAACCTTGTTTTTTTAGCACCGCAATAGAAGCTGGATTATTATCCAAAACTTGTGCCTCTATTTTGTTAATTGAATATGAGTTATTCGCAATTCGAATTAACTCCGCAAGACAATAACTAGCATAGCCCCTACCCGCATACTCTTTTGCAACACGATATCCTATAGAGCAACTATTGTTTTCGGTGCATATATCTTTTAGGTTTCCTCGTGCCACAATAGCATCATCAACAATCAGAACAGCCGAATAATGAGTACCTAATTCACTTTTAAAAACAGAATCGGATATATGATTTTTTACACCTGAATACGTATAGAAATCATCACCTCTTGAAGAGATTAATGATTCAAACCATTCTCTATTTTCCAATTCAAATTGAAAAAGATAATCTAAATGTTTGTCTGATAATGTTTCGAATATCACAGATTATACCTAAACACATAACGGTTCATTAAGCGGTGAATAATAGTTGGCTGTAATTGTGAGCTTAGTGAACGCAGCCAACTGTACGTGACCGTTTAGTTGCCTTGCTAGCAGTTACTTATATAAACTTTCAACATATGTCTTAACTGGTTCTTCCAAAAGGTCTTGAGGATGATCCCCTCCAAAGCTTGCCCACTTACTTTTACCAGAGAATGTTGTATTAGCAATTTCTTTTTTGGTTTTAGAATCAAATGTAATTATTTGAATCTCTAGTTTATCGGGAATACCTGACCATTCAGTTGCGCGATCTTCCCAATGAAGGATGATAGGTTGAACGTAATAACCATAAGTCTTTGTATCTATGCTCTCTAAACAGCTAACTCCGTCACACTCTGTAGTGATAGATACTTTACGTGAGTTTTTAGAGAATGCTCTTCTTATCTCATTAGCTGTCATACGACCAGAAGTACTGTACTCAGTCTGATCATAGAACCCATTTTTAGGCGTTGAAATTAAGACACCAGTATTTCTATTTAATTGTACTTCTGGTTTTTGGAATTCATTATGCTTATAGGATGAACTACACCCAGCTAAAGTTAATAAGGTGGCACCGATAAATATAATACTATGATTCATGTACATAACTCCTTTGTACTGCTAACGCCCTAATAATGGGCAAAATATTGTTCGCTAGAATAAGCGACGAAAGAGCAAATGCCAACTGTAATTTGTCCTTTTGAATGACTGTTAGCTCTTTAGCTGATATTTACTGCGAACTTCATTTACCAAACGATGACGAGAGCTTTTAAGCCTTTCATGTGGAGCAAATAATGAACTAGCTGAATCTAAGAGATCAACAGCTAGAGTTAGCTTATTACGTTGCTCAGGAGTCAACTCATCATTCTCTGATAACTCATTGATTACGAGGATTGACAATTCTTTAGCAGCTATATCCTCTGGTAACCCCGATTTAGTACATAAACCATAAATTCCATTTAGAAAATGTCTCCATTCTTCTTTAATATGCTCATTAAGTTCTGAGGTAACCCTAGGGTTTGTTGAATAATATCCATGCTCATTGAGGCTTTTGATAGCAATTTTATAACGGTTAGCAAATACTGAATAAACCGCTTCTGTTGAATTAAGTGATTGAATGATAGCTAACCAAGAAGAATATCCTTTGGCGTAATATTCTATTTCTTGTTCATTATTGTGCAAGCCGAAAAATGAATCACTTTTTATATTTAGGCTCAACTTATAAGAGCATTTAGGCATCAGTCCATCTTCTTGGTATTTTGATAAGTCCTGCTCTGTGGTTTTTGTAATATCAAGAAGTTGTTGCTTAGTAAAAAAATGTTTATTTAGATATTTGATTAATTCCACTTACTTTGAATCTCCATGAAAAATCTAACGCTTACAGTAAGCGGAAAATTATAGTTGGCTAAAATTTTTGAGGAACGAAAAAAGCCAACTGCATTTTCCGTTTGATGTTCTTGTTATATGCAATTACTTATTACAAGCACATGCCTTTTTGCCACCTTTTTGATACCACTCTTGATAATTACCACTAGAACAATTCCGTCTGATATCAGGACAACTTGCACCAACGTAGCTAATTTCTGTATCGGTAGCTTTTTCAAACGCTATTTCGGTAATGGAACCTACGAGAGAAGAGCAACCCGAGAGTAGAGCAACCCGAGAGTAGGATGAGTATAAATGTGGCGGAGAGATATTTCATGCGACTTCCTTTTGCATATAACAATTAAGCATTTATTTCTTGTCGAAGCATGAGAGATAAATGTCCAGCTGGACTGAGCCGTTAGGCGCTGTCTGTATGTTTTTTGTTTATTGAGTCATTCAGAAGTAGGAAGGTGATGAACCATAAGTCTAATTTTCAATAGCTTCCTTACTTTATTTTTATCAAGGTTATCATGCCAGTTTATCTTATCAGACGCTTTTCACAACGCATAACTAACTGTTTTTTTTGGGCAATACAATTCCCATCAAGACTATCCCTACATGATGGCAACTTGGACATTCAGGCCCTATCTCATCATTTATTTTGGGGATGATATCCTCTTCAAGCCGCTCATCTATTTTATCTAGGCTTTTTCTATCCGTTTTTTTACATTGGTATGTTTTGAAGCTTCAGGAGTTTTAGCAACATTTCAAATTAGTACTTTTGGGTTCAAAAAATAATGCTCTCTACACATAAGAAAAGTCTTTTAACTGTGCATTGCTTTTTAAGGATATTTATCAGTTTGTTATGTGGCAGATACACTCTGACTTGGAAATGAAACTTCCATGACTAAACAGTCTTGCTCACAAATGAATGGCCCATGAACTTCACCTGGAGGACGACTAGCAAAATGGCCGGTCTCCAACCATTGCTCAAATGCCACATCATAAAGCCGCCCTGATATTATGTATATTTCCTCGGGGTAATCATGTGATTTACCACCAAAGAGTTTTGTATCGGCTCCAGCTTTAAATCGTGTTAAACGTGTGTAATCACCCGTTGTTGAATCCATAGCAAGGGTTAATTGCTCAAGCATTCCATCACTACCTTCGATAGGCTCCCATTTGTGAGCATTCTCTACGGATAATGTATTCCAATATGTTGCAGTATTTTTAGACACAGGAGTCTCCATGACAGATTATGCTTTGCTAAGAGGAAAATACCCCTTGGCTAAATCGACAGCCGTTGGCCAACAGATATTTTACTTTAAAAGCAAGTTGTTAAGTTCTATTTCCATAGGCTGATACTTTAGCCCTGCTGATTCTGATGCTTCACCAACACACTCAAATCCGTAATGTAGGTAAGCTTGAACAGAAGTGAGTGATGCGCTGACAGTGATGATATTATTTTTTACGTATGGCAGCATTGCCAAAATTAATGATTTACCAACCCCTTTTTTCTGAGCCCTAGGAGAGACAAAAAGCATGGCTATGTGACGACCGTCTTTTAACTCAAGAAAGCCCATGACTTCATCATTATCTTCGTAAACTAGCATTTCATTGTTTGCGCCCATTCGGCTTTCTAAGCCCGCTATCGATGCAATACTCTGAAATGTATTAATCCCTTGGTTTTCTAATGTTGGCGCCACCGCCCCCATGAACGCATCAATACATACAGAACTTACGCTGCCTAAATCTGCTGAATTAATTATTCTAACTGACATCGATGCTCCTTGTGAAATTAACGCTGCAATAAGCGTCTTGCTATGTAGTTTATTGACCCTACCTAATAATGTTGAATACTTTACCATTCTCAATTTTTAATGCATCTAAAACTTTTTTGCTATAGCTAAATCCTGAGCTATCTCAACGTCAGAAAACGTATGCTTAGACAAAACTCGTTGAGTTGTCCCTTTAAAGGAACTCGATAATAATACCAATGTCATTAGCTAAGTGATGTTTTTAAATAGCCTAAATAGCCTAAAGCGTCCTTGCTTCATTTAAAACTAAAGCCATATCCTTACTAAATTGAATGGGAATAACTTTATTGTTTTAAAGCGCGCATTGGTGGTATTGAACTCGCTCGCCATGCTGGCAATAAACAGGCTAATGTTGAAATAATCAGTAGAGAGATTAATGCCGTGCCATAGATAAAACTATCAAAGCCGTTAATACCAAATAACTGACTAGCAAGCCAATCGCCACTAAAATAAGCAGCCGCTAAACCTAACGATAAACCAATAAGTGTTAACTTAATGCCATAAGATAATATCAACAACAGTACTTTACGCTTGTCGGCACCGATAGCCATTCTAATGCCAATTTCTCTTGTTCTCAGGTTAACCATATAACTCATCACACCACTAACACCGCTGATGGTGATAGCCAAAGCAATGGCTGAGAATATTGTTAATAATTGCGCTAAAAATCGTTGTAAAGCGACTGAGTTATCTGCGGCTTGCTGCAAGTTTTCAAATTTTGATATTGGCTGGCGACTGTCTAAGCGAGCAATAATATCTTTAAAGTCTTGATTAAAGCTCACTGCTTGTTTGTCTGCATGTTGAGCCAATATGGCAAGGTGGGGTCTAGGTGCTTGTGCCATCGCTAAGTAAATTTGATAACTCGGTTCTACACCGGCACCATTTTCATAAATATTGTCTACAACTCCAACGATTGTTAGCCAGCTTTCGCCTTGATCAAGGGATATAGTATGGTTAACAGCACTTTCTTTTGGCCACCATTTTTGTGCTAACTTTTTGTTGATAATAGCCACATCAGTAGCATCACCGTCATCATTAGCAGTGAAAAATCTGCCCTGCACTAAGCTACTGTCAATCGTTTCAAAATAACCATCAGTTATTGGGCGCAGGAAGGTTTCAGGTAAAGCATCATCGACATTGAAGTCTCTATCATCTAGCTGTACGGCCTGACGAACTGGGTTGTAATTGCTAGCAACCGTATCATTTGGATAGGTCATGCTTAAGGCTGATGAAGTCACATAAGGCAGTTTGCGCACTTCTTGCAAAATTTGTTGTGAAATTTGCCACCTTTGTTGGCCATTGTTATAAACCGTCCAGTTTAAATCAATTTGTGCTATTTCAATGTTATTAGTATTAAAACCAACATCAATGTTTTCTAAGTTGCTCAAACTTTTAATGGTTAAACCAGCAGCAATCAATAAGGTTAATGACAAAGCAAACTGACAAATTAACAGCGCGTTTCTTAATAAGCCATGATCAGTAGAATAAGACGATTTACCGCCCTCTTTTAACGAGCTGACCAAATTTGTTTTACTAAAACTTGGCACTATTCCGGCAACAATACCTGAAAGTGTAGAAATGGCTAAGGCAAACAGCATCACTTTGCTATCAATAGTGATTTCACTAGCAAGTGAGCTGAAGTTTGCGGCAAAGCCTTTAAGAAAATCTAAGCCCAAGTAGGCCAATAATAAGCCCAATCCACCACCGAACAAAGCCAATAACAAACTTTCAGTTAACAACAGCTGAGCTAATCTTGCTTTACTCGCCCCTAAAGAAGCGCGCACAGCAAACTCACGTTTACGCTTGGCATGTTGCGATAAGGTTAAGTTAGTGACATTGGCAGACGCAATTAAAAATAGTAACAGCGTTGTCGCCAATAAGGTGTATAAATACGGTCGACTGCTTCTTACCAGTTCATCATGCAATGATAAGGCGGTGGCACTAATATCGCTATTTTCACCGTAGGCCTCAGGGTATGTAGTGCTTAAGCCTTTGGCTATACTCGCTACCTCGGTGTTTACATCGCTTAAGGTATAATTATCTTTAATTTTGGCAAAGCCTGACATCATGCGCATGCCTCTGTTTGACAAGGCATTTTCACTACTACGCCATGGGCATGATGGAATTGCCATATAAACATCATTAACATCAGGGAATTGAGGAAAGTGCGCTAAAACGCCAATAATTTTATGACTGCGATTATTAAATTCAACACTCTGGTTAATTATGTCTTGTTGACCATTAAATTCTTTCTGCCAAAATTCATAGGTTAATAGTACTAACGGCTCAGCACCAATATCATCTTCACTTTCGGTGAATGTACGGCCTAATATCGGAGTAATATTTAACATATCAAAAAAGTTAGCTGAGACAATACCGGTTCTAACTCTTACCGGATCACCATTGCCGTACATGGTAAATGTCATGTTGTGATATTCAGCTATGTCTTCAAAGGACTGCGCTGAACTTTGATAATCAAACATCTCACTGGCCGAGAAACCATAAGTTTGCTGATTGCTTAAATCCTGTTGCTGTAAAACGACCAATTTTTCACTATCTTTAAACGGCGTTGCTTGAAATAAAAGCCCATTTACTACGGAGAAAATTGCCGTAGTGGCGCCAATGCTCAAAGCAAGGGTAATAATAATGATCAAGGTTGTTATCGGTTGAGCAATGAACCGGGTCATTGCATAACGAACATCAATTAGAACATTTTCAATAGTCATCATTTCTTTCGACATAACTATACTCCAGCCTGAATTTTACTTGGTATAAGCTCAGCAACATCTTGCTGATTGCCTTTATCATTGTCTTGTTCAGGCTTGATTTGTACAGGCTTGATTTGTTCAGCCTTGTGCTGCCCTGCTTTGTCTTGCTTAATATTGACGGTATTACTGATCACCATGCCATCAAATAAGTTAACGGTTCTCTTAGCAAAGTGGGCGTATCGGCTATCATGAGTTACCATGCAAATAGTCACGCCTTGCTCATTAAGATCACTTAACAACTGCATTACTGAGTCGCCATTGACCGAGTCTAAGTTTCCGGTTGGCTCATCTGCTAACAGTAATGTTGGGCTGCCAACTAAGGCTCGAGCAACGGCAACACGCTGCTGCTGTCCGCCAGATAACTCGTTAGGTAAATGATGCGCTCGTTCTGTCATATTTACCCTGTTCAGTACTTGGGCAACTTTCTCTTTTCTGGTGGCTTTATCGATACCTCGATAGATAAGCGGCAATTCAACATTTTGACTAACCGTCATATCACCAATTAAGTTAAAATCTTGAAAAATAAATCCTATCTCTCTATTTCTTACTTTTGCCATTTGCGACTCTGATAGTTTTGTCACCGCAACGTCACTGATTTGATATTCACCACTAGTGGCTTTATCTAATAAACCAATAATCGATAACAAGGTTGATTTCCCGCCACCAGACGGCCCTTGAATGGTGACATAATCGCCCTGACTAATGGTTAAGTCGATACCTTTGAGCGCTTTGGTTTGTGTTCCGCCAGTGTGATATATCTTGCTAAGGTTAGTAATATTGATCAGTACTTTTGAATTAGTCATTATCTTGTTACCTAATGTTGTCATTATTATATTCGCTAATGGATAAGCGAGTTGATTTCGGCTCAGTTTTCCTCTTATTTACCTAGTAAATAGGAGGAACTAAACCGATAGGTCGTTTATTAATTAAGGGTTAACCTTGGGTATTGTTGAAAGAGCGAGGTATCAGACATAATTACCTGCTCGCCCTTAGCTAAACCACTGATTAACTGAATTGAGTGAGTAGAACTACTGCCAATGGCCACTTGAGTTTTAGTCGCTTGTGAGTCACCGGTAAGTTTAAATAAAAAGACGGTTTTTTGGTCTTGCCAATGGGCCGGTTTATCAAGTAATAACACGTTTTCTAAACGTTTGATTTCGACTATGCCATTTACCCTAAGATCGGGACGGGCTTCACTGGGTAATTCTTTGGGTAATTCAACATCTATAGTGACAGTGCCGTTCACTACAGCGGGGTCTATACGTGAAACTACGCCATTAATTTTACTGCGACGAGTATCTATTTCTACCGTTTGGCCAATTTGGATATCTCTTGCTTGGCTTTCTTGTATGCGCAACTCAGCTTTTAAGCTCTTTTGATCGGCAACACGGGCCAAGGTTGTGCCCTTAACGACTTCTTGCCCTTCTTCAACAGCAATGCTCTGTAAAACGCCATGCATTTGAGCACGTACATTAAGTCGTTCAACTTGCTCACTTAGCAAAGTAAGTTGTAATAATTGTTGCTCTACTTTAGCCTCTTCTACATTGAGTAAACTGGCTTGTAATCGAGGTAATTGTTGTAATTCAAAGCGTGCAATTTCAAGCTCTAGTGTTAACTTCTTTTCACGCAATATTGCTTCATTATATTGATATAATGGAATTATTTTTTTTCCTATAAGTTGCCTTTTCACCGAAGCATCTGCTATTGCTTGTTGATTTTCAATATCAAGCAATTTGACATCCGCTTGCTTTTTTTGATTTGCCGCTATTTGAGTTTCCTTCAATGCCTCAAGCTGAGCTTGAGCCACTTTATGATCTATTTGCACACGCTTATATTGTTGCATTAACTCAGGGGAGCTTAATTGAAGAATAATACTCTCAGGGCTGACAACCGCACCGGGTTCAAGTAATCGTTTTGTTACTTTTGCACTGACTCGCGCCGATAACCACTGCCGATTTTTTGCAATAAGGTTACCCGGTGCTCTGACATCTTGTATCAAGTTACCTGATTTAACGGTAGCGATAACTAAGTCATCAAGGTCAATATTCGATGCGCTGTCGCTGTTATTAGACCAAAGATAAACTGCCAAAATAGAACATGATATGACCGTAGCGATAGCAATGATGACAGTTTTTTTTCTAGCGTTATTGTCATTATGTTGTGACTCAAGAATAGTTTGCATTTATCACCCTATTACCAACATTCTTAATATCGGTAATGCTGTTATGTTAGAGATAAACGAACATTAACGGTGTTTTTCTTTAATTTCTTCAGCAATCGCTGAGATTCATACTGTTATAGATGAGCTGCACTATTTGTCGGTAAAGAGCAGAGATAAAGGCTCTCAGTAAAGAGCAAAGACAAAAGGTGTCGTTGAAGAGCTAAGATAGAGGTTGTCGTGGCAAAAGCTGGAGTTTGACAAAGAGCGTGAAACAAATAAATGTTGGTAAATATGTTGGGATAATGCATGCTGGGATAAAGGATGTTGCTAAGGAAGGTCGAAGAAAAGCCATCGTTCAAAGGATCGATGACTCAATTAGTTTTTACTTAGCTTGGTAGTGTTGTTGAATCATCTCTATGTAGGCTAACCATGTGCCTTCAGGCTGCCAGACACTAAGCAGCTGACGTTTAGCTATCGCTTCATCCATACCCAACTGCGTAGTTTGATAAAGGTAAGCAAATGCAGATGCCCGATAATTTAACCGACAATGCACTAACACTTTATCTTGTTGATGTTTATTCATTAACTTTACAAATGTTTGAAAGTCGCTCAATTTAGGCTCGTGCCAATCAACCTCAATTTGCTCAAAAGACATGCCTAATGTGCTTAGTTGTTGTTGCTCTTCACTAAAATCACCGGGTATCAAGTTGATGACGTGTTGGTAATTACCTTGTTTTAACAGCGCGAAAGCTGTAGATTCTGGCATGCCAGCACTAGCAAATATCGGCGATAATGCACGAAAATTTTTAATATCATTCAGCGACAAGGTTTCACTAGCCATAACTTGGCTATCAAGTGCTAAACAGGTGCTAGTAGAACCAAACGATAGCGATAAAATAACGGCGGCTTTGAATAATGTTTTCATTTTTACCTTCCTATTAGGGTGTGGCATTGAGCCGTTGATATAAAATATCACGATAATTTCGACTTAATTTTACTCGGGTATTGTCACGTAAAACAATTTGATAATCACCACTGTCGGTACTAATAAGTTCTCTGACATAGCTTAAATTAACGATGCAAGACCGGTGCACTCGTTGAAAGCCCTGCTCATGCAGACGAGTTTCCATATTTTTCATGGTTTCTCGAACTAGATGTGTTTTTTGCGGCGTATGAACACTGACATAATCGCCTTCAGCTTCAACCCAGTAGATATCGTTAGACTCAAGTAAATAGACATGCCCATTGGAGCGGATCACTAAGCGTTCATTGTTAGCATGACTTGTCACTTGCTGACTGGCAGGTGATGCTGTTGTTAGTCCTTGTGTCTGGGTTAATAATTGGGTCAACTGCTCGCTACGCTCAGCGATTGAATTTTTCAATATTTGCTCACGGGCGTGCTGTAAGCTTTCTTTAAAGCGTGCATTGTCTATAGGTTTCAATAAATAATCGATAGCATGAGTATTAAAGGCTTCAACAGCGTATTCATCAAAAGCGGTTAAAAATATTACGGGTGGCATATGTTCAGAGCCGACCGCATTCACGACGTCAAAACCATTTACTTTTGGCATCTTGATATCGAGAAAAACTAAATCAGGTTTTAACGATAAAATAGAGCGAATCGCCTCACTGCCATTTGCGCACTCGCCAATGACTTCAATATCACTTTCTTGCTCAAGGCGAAGCGTTACTCCTTCTCTAGCCAAAGGCTCATCATCAACAATTAATACCCTTATGCTCATTGCTCTACTGCTCCAAGATTAATTGCCAGTTTTATCGATACCGTTACACCGCCAAACTGATTATTGTTGAGTGAAAATTCATACTCAGAGCCATACAGCTGTGCCAATCTAGATTTAACGTTGCTCAATCCAATACCTTCTTTATAATTTTCATCATCAAAATTGCAACCGACACCATCATCAGTAAGTGTAATAATTACATGCTCTTTTTCAATACAACAAGCGATAGTTAATTGACCTTTGCCTTCTTTTTCTTCAAGTCCATGCTGCATAGCATTTTCAATTAACGGCTGTAATAACATCGCCGGCACGGATACTGACATCGCCGCATCTTCATACTGTTTTACAATACTAATTTTATCGCCAAATCGAACCTGCTCGATAGCTAGGTACTGCTCAGCATGAGACAGCTCTTTTTGCAGTGGGATCCATTGTTGATCCTTATCGTCGAGAGAGTTTCTAAAAAAAGTACTTAATCTGTTAATCATTTCCGTTGCCTGATCTTTTTCTGATTTCATCACTAATACGGATATAACATTCAAGGTATTGAATAGAAAATGCGGGTTAATCTGCATCTTCAGTGTTTGCAACTGAGACTCCATAAGTTGATTATTCAATTGGCTAGCGATAAGCGCTTTTTGCTGGGCTATCTGTGAGAAATTTTTAATATTGAAGTTAGTCACTAAGATAGTGTAAATAATGGTGTTAAATAGAAACAGATTATCACCAAACAGAAAATGGCCTATATGTTGCCAAGGTTTATACGTCTCCATACCCGGCGCCATATCTTCAAAGAAATGATAATGTAAACTAATGATAAGCCCTGCTACAAAGGATAGTGTTAATAAAAAGAAAGCATGCATCAGCAAGGCTTTTAACCAATTTTCATGTTTGATAGGAAACAGGTTTGCTAACCATAAAACAACGGGGGTTAACAGCACCCAAGGCAGCCAAACTCTCAGGGTAAAAAATTTCAAGTGAGAAAA
>Ga0209292_1001328_pt1 | contig 30277 bp, 22 predicted proteins | sample GOMGulsemesocosm_2_FD_184634 | JGI IMG/M metagenome (GOLD analysis project Ga0209292, IMG submission 184634) | Methane-oxidizing microbial communities from mesocosms in the Gulf of Mexico - GOM9C Gulf of Mexico (SPAdes) (version 2) | ecosystem: Environmental > Aquatic > Marine > Cold seeps... | reverse complement strand
CGTTGGCCACGTTGTAACAATCAATGGGTTACTGCCAGACATCACTAACACTAACGAACCACTAACATTAATTGACTTGGTAGCTGAACAGTTGGCCGGGGTATCTCCACACAAAGAACCATTATATAAACCATCTGCGCCGTCATAAGTACTATAATTAGCGAAATGAATTGGTACTTCTAAATCACCACCAGCCTGAGCGCCAGCATTATCATTAAAGACGCCATCTTCGTTATGATCAACAAAAGCTTCTGCGCGATCAAAGGGATGACCGTTAACATCAAGTCCATCAAAACTATTTCTGCCAATAAAACGGTCCATTTCTACAGCATCAAAACGGCCATTGCCATTAATATCAGGAAATGACTCTTCACCAATAGCGGTAGCAACAATAGTGGCACGACCACCATATTTTTGCCCCATGGTATTAAAAACTTGCGGAGCCTGACTTTCGCCTATGAGTGTTTTACCACTAGGACGAGAGTTTTGACTACGCCAAGTGACATTACACACGCCATTAGCTGTTTGGCAAGAAGGTTCGATTGAGCCACCTTCGGTAGTAAATGATACCGTTGTTCCATCTTGGACTGGGTTATTAAAGGCATCAGCCAATCGTGCCGTGATAGTCACTTCTGTACCATCAAGATTCCACCCTTCCGGATTGAGTGTACTGGCCGACAGGCTAAAGCTATCCTGATCAGCAATCCCGGTGGAAACCACTAATGAGCTAGACTGGCTAGCGATAAGTGGATTACTGTCACTGCCATCGGGTTCAACTAACTTAGCCGTCACCCTTACCGAAGTGTGAACTGTACCTGAATTAACGGTGGTTTGAACTAGTCCTAGTGCATTACTGGTTGCTGTTATCGAACTAATTGCAAGCCCACCAACCTCAGTATTTAACGAAAACACAACATTTTTATTGGCAACAGGGTTACTAAAAATGTCTAACACTCGAAAAATAACGGTTGAACTTTCAATGCCGCCAACCCCTTTTAACGTAATATTTTGTGGCGCTGATGAGACAAACTCAATGCTGCCAACATTAGCGGGTAAGACTTTAACAATGCCTGTTGCCGACAATACCGCGCCTCCCGTCGTAACGGTAGCGGTAATTGTGTCTTCGCCTTCACAACCTTTAGCTAAATAAGTACTCGTTGCCACACCATTGATAGTGGTAACAACCGTATCAAGCGTAGCTGTAGGTGTTGTTAGACTGGCACAGTCTGATGCAAAGTTAATATCAACGGCGTCAGCATAAGGAATTGGCGGAGTTACCGATGTGTCCCATATAGTAACGGCTAATGTGGCTGTGCCACCTGCAGATAAGTCGCCTGCCGGTGTATCAATTACATTATCAGGTAATGACTGACCGCTTAATATAGCACTACCAATACCTAGTTTTGACGCGCCAATCGAAAAAACCAAGCCGCTTGATACTTCGCCCGAAGCAAGGCTTGCCGTTATCGTTCCGGCACCTAGTGAATTACTCGCAAAAATATCAGCAGTTGCGACATAACTACCGTTGGTAATTGCGGTGGTAATAGGAATAGAGCCCAAATCACTACTGAAAGTCACAATTTCTGACGCAGTAATACCCGTTACTGTAGCAACAATGCGGCCCGGTGCTGCGCTGCTGATTTTAGGTGCTGTTAAAACATTGCCATCAAGATCGGTCATAGCCAAGCTAATTACTTTTGCAACCACCACTGCTTCGCCATCTTCACCATCAGTACCACCAGTATCACCATCCAGAGAACCACCGCCACCACAGGCTACTAAAAACAAACTGATCAACATCGTCAAAAAAATATTACGCGACTGCCGCATAAGGCACTCTCCCTAGCAAAATAGAATATCTAATCCCTTATGATGGTAATGAAAATAGACCCAAGATGCAAAATAAGTTAAGTGATTATCAATACTTTATTTAATATTGATACTTTTGGGCTGACATCCTCGTTAATTTATAAGAATCACACCTGAGGCCCTCTGCTTTGGCGTTTATTATTTGCACAAAAAAAGCCATCACGATAATGATGGCTTTCTACAATTCTCACTTCAATAGTGACACTAGCTTATTTTACAACCAACGGTTGTGACTTAAACGATTCCACAATGTGGTCAGAGAGCTTTCGACTGAAGCACTCGCCGCTTTGCCTAACTTTTGACTAATAGTTTTTGGCACTAAGAATTTAACATGGAATATTTCACGTTCATCTAACTGCGCAAGCAAATAATCATCACTGGTGCTGATTTTATCAACCAAGCCAAGTTCAAGGGCCTGATTGCCATACCAATGTTCGCCCGTTGCTACTTTGTTGATTTCAAGGCTAGGACGGTTATCACTGACATGTTGTTTAAACAAATCATGAGTTTCGTTTATTTCTTGTTGGAATTTTTCACGACCTTTGTCGGTGTTTTCACCAAACAACGTCAGAGTACGTTTAAACTCACCAGCGGTCACTTGTTCAAAATCTATGTCGTTCTTTTTTAAGATTTTGCTAAAGTTAGGAACTTGGGCTATCACCCCAATAGAGCCAATAATAGCAAAAGGCGCAGCGACAATCTCATTGGCGATACAGGCCATCATGTAACCACCACTGGCGGCGACTTTATCAACCGACACTACCAGCGGGATCTCACGGTCAGTAATACGTTTTAGCTGACTTGACGCCAAACCATAACCGTGGACTACGCCACCAGGGCTTTCTAATCTGATTAACACTTTATCGTTTTTAGTGGCGATTTGAACCACCGCACTCACTTCTTTGCGCAACGATTCAACTTCATGCGCGTCCATCGAACCTTTAAAATCAATGACAAATAATTTTTCTTTGGCTGCAGGCGGGTTCTTTTTCTCAGCTTTCTTTTGCTTCTTCTCAGCTTTGGTTAGCGCTTTAAATTGCTCTTTACTTAAAATTTGCTCTTTAACAGCTAATACAACCCCATTCATCGCCTCGGTTAAATTAGTCACCACTAAACTGCCTGACTCAACTTTTCCTTTGGTTGACAAGCCAACAATGGTGACCAACACCACTACAATCGCGATGACTATCGTCACCGCTTGAGCTAAAAACAATCCGTACTGTAAAAAAAATTCCAAAATACTCTCCAATAGATTTAATATCAGTTTAATTCTATCAAAACATCAGCGTAAAAGTCACCAACACAAACATTAGAAAAACATACATTAGAGCTACCAAATGTTATATTAAAATGATTATTAATAACCCCGAATACTTATACTAATCCAAGGAAAACCATAATTTATACCAGCGACTTAATCCCTAAGCTGTTTAACATATCGGATTAAGATCAACATGCGCTACAGCTCAAAATTAGTTAAAATCGCTTTATAACTAATTTCACATCGCAAAAAATAGGCAAAGAATTAAATGAATTTTATTAAAATATTAACGCTGTTAAGCCTGCTAATTACAGGCTCGGTAACTGCAAACTCATTAGTAGCTAACTCAAAGATAACAACCGGAGCTCTAGCCAACTCAACGCTAGCAAATTCAGATCTAGAAGGCTCTGATCGAGTAAGAAGTCATGCGTTATCCCAAAGCCGAGAAACCATCGGCTGGCACTTAATTGAAGACGGCGCGTTAATTATTGATGCCCGCACCGCCCAGGAATATGCGGGCGGCCATATAACAGGAGCTATTAATATTCCTTTTGATGTAGCGGTTAGCCAATTTGAGGCGCTCAACATTAGTAAAAACAGATCCATCGTACTTTACTGTCGCAGTGGCAATCGATCAGGGCGCGCCTATCAAAGCCTAACCAAGGCTGGTTATAACAACTTGCATAATGCTGGCGGCCTTAATGACATGTTAGCGGTAAAACAAAAATAAACCTCCTTCAATAAATATCAAGTGTTCGAGGCAGGGTCACTGCCCGAACAAATATCAGTTTTTCACCACAGCAAGCTATACTCGTGAACAAAGCAGTAATTTTAGGAGTAAGTGCGTAGGCTAACCAGCAATGATAAACAAAGGCTATTGATAGATAAAAACTGGATGTAATAGGAGATTAAAATGGGTGAAATTCATTTAAATTACAGCGTACTATGGTCGGTGTTAATCTTATTTATCTGTCTAACATTTAGTTCTAAAATTCAAGCTAGTCAGCTCCTCACAAATAAATCGGTGCAATCTCTTGTCTTAAACTCTAAGATGCCACCGGCTAAAATAGGCCAGAAACCACATCATTTAGATCGCTTTATCGTAAGCGTTTTTCAGCAATTAAATTTCAAAATCAAATGTCGTAATACACCATCAAAGAGAAGCTTTAAAGAAACTAATTTGGGTATTGTTGACGGCAGCTACCCTCACGTAGCCAGCACCAGTGATTACTATAAAAACTTAATCAAAGTGCCAGAACCTCTTGGGGTACATGATCTCGTGGCTATTACTAACAACCCCCATATTAGTTTAAGCAATGGCTTAGCGGAGTTAACTCAATACAAAATGGGTTACATTGCTGGTTGGTTAATGCTCGAACCACTGATAAAAGGTCGCCATAACCTCCATGCAGTCGCTAACAAAGCGACTTTATTTAATATGTTAAAAGCAAAACGTTTTGATATCATTTTTTATAGTCGCGTCGCAGCTACCGCGTTTGTCAAGCAAGAACAGTCACCCAGCTTACGAGTTCTAGAACCAGCAATACGCACAGATAGACTCTATTTGTTTATGCACAAAAAACATCAAAAGCTGCTGCCATTGATTACTAATAAAATGAAACAACTAGGAAACGGGGCTCAGCTTAAATTGTGATATAACTTCAATCAGGTTTTAATATCCACACTGCGAATTTATTTGCGACAAATTAACCTATCAGGCTATAGGAGCCACAATATTATCGAGCTGACTGCTAATAAAACCACTAATTAAAGGCCTAGACAATTGCTAAGCGTTAGTTAGAAATCAAACTGAATCTAGCAAGGTCTTATTATGCTTAGCCCGAGTTTTAGTCGATTACAATTAATTACCGTTAATTACAATAGTGTCCGGCCGAACTTCCAGCTACAATCCCCGTCATCTTGCGTTACAGGCACCTTCTATGAAAAACCTACTAATAATCGGCTATGTTTGGCCAGAACCTAACTCTTCGGCGGCCGGCACCCGTATGATGGAATTAATTGCGCTATTTCGCAGTCAGCAATGGGCGGTTACCTTTGCGAGTCCAGCGGCTTTATCTGATCATATGGCAGATCTCAGTGCGCTAGATGTGCCGACAGTTAACATCGAGCTCAACAACGAGAGTTTTGATCATTATATTAATGAGCTTGAGCCTAATGTGGTGATGTTTGACCGTTTTATGATGGAAGAACAATTTGGTTGGCGAGTCGAGCAGCAATGTCCTAATGCGCTGCGCATTTTAGACACCGAAGATCTACACAGTTTACGTGACGCCAGACACCGCGCTTATAAACAGCAACGTGAAATAACTCATCAAGATTTAAGCTCAGATATCGCGTTGCGAGAAATCGCCTCGATTTTACGCTGTGACATGTCCTTAATCATCTCACACCATGAAATGGCTTTATTGAGCAATCACTACAACGTTGAGTCAAGCTTGCTACACCACCTGCCTTTTATGCTTAATCTTGAGCAACTATCACAGCCACGACCAAGTTATCAGCAGCGTGCCGATTTTGTGTCGATCGGTAATTTTCGTCATGCGCCAAATTGGGATGCGGTACGTTATTTAAAAGAAACGATTTGGCCATTAATTCGCCAGCAATTACCAAACGCCAAACTTAATGTTTATGGCGCGTATCCGCCAGCCAAAGCGATGGCATTTGATAATCACAAACAAGGGTTTCATGTTAAAGGCTGGGCCAAAGATGCTCATCAAGTAATGCGTGAGGCGCGTTTATGTCTGGCACCGCTACGTTTTGGCGCAGGCATCAAAGGAAAATTAGCCGATGCTATGCTAAATGGCACTCCCAACATCACGACCAGTATTGGCAGTGAATCAATGCATGGCGAACTGGCGTGGTCAGGGAGCGTAAGCGATGATGCCCAAGAGTTTGCAAATATGGCTGTTGCCCTATATAACGACCAGCAAGCTTGGCAACAAGCGGTAACCAATGGCGATCAGATCATTACCCAGCTTTATGATAAGACCGAATTGGGCCTGTCGCTACTCGCGAGAATTAACAAACTTGAGCAAAGTTTAACGGAGCATCGCCTCAATAATTTTCAAGGGGCGATGTTGCGTCATCATCACCACAAAAGCACCAAATACATGGCACAATGGATTGAAGCTAAAAACAAACTACCGACACAAGATTAAGCACCAATGGCCTATACGTTACGTCCTTACCAGCAGCAAGCTGTTGCAGCAACCCTAACGCACTTTCGACAAACCGATGATGCCGCCGTGATTGTATTACCAACAGGTAGCGGCAAAAGTCTGGTCATTAGTGAATTGGCGAGTCTGGCCCGGCATAAAATTTTAGTACTGGCCCATGTTAAAGAGCTGGTTGAGCAAAACCACGACAAATATCAAAGCTATGGCCTAACCGCCGGCATTTATTCTGCTGGGCTTGGCCGAAAGCAACTTGAACATCAGGTTACTTTTGCTAGCATTCAATCGGCCGCGCCAAATTTGGCTGATTTTAGCGAGTATTATTCGTTAGTCATTATTGACGAGTGCCATAGAATTGGTCTTTCGCATGACGGTGAGCAATCACAAAGTAATGACAATAATAAGGACAAAGAGAAAAAGAAAGGTCAAAACCAATACCAACAACTGATTAGTCAATTAAAGAAAGCCAACCCAAAACTAAAAGTATTAGGCCTAACAGCCACCCCCTTTCGCTTAGGCAGTGGCTGGATTTATCAGCGCCATTATCACGGTTTTATCCGCACTGAAGAGCCACGGCCCTTTGTTGATTGTATTTATGAAATGCCACTGGCACTGATGATTAAACAGCACTATTTAACCCCGCCAACGTTAATTGACGCCACCATTGCCCATTATGATTTTTCGAGCCTTAATGCCAACAAATTTGGTAACTACCCAGCGCCAGAAGTTAACTCGTTGCTAACCAAACATGCACGAGTAACCCAAGCGATTATCGAACAGGTGGTTGAGCTTAGTGCCAAGCGTCGTGGCGTAATGATTTTTGCCGCAACCACAGATCACGCCCGCGAAATCATTGGCTATCTTGAGGATAGCGATTGCATCGATACTCTTAATCACCAGAGCGCCGCGATGATCTTAGGTGATACCCCGAACCATCAGCGCGATCAGATTATTCATGACTTTAAGCAACAAAAAATAAAATACTTAGTCAATGTTGCCGTATTAACCACAGGTTTTGATGCCCCCCATGTTGATTTTATTGCCTTGTTACGCCCCACTCAATCACTTAGCTTATTCCAGCAAATTGTTGGCCGTGGTTTACGCTTGGCGCCAGACAAACAAGACTGCCTAATTATCGACTATGCTGGCAGCGGTTTTGACATTTACAGTCCCGAAGTTGGCAGTGCCAAACCCAGCAGCGACAGTGTACCGGTTTTAGTGCCCTGCCCGATTTGTCAATTTGGCAATACTTTTTGGGGCAAGGTAAGCGAAGACAATCAAATTATCGAGCATTACGGTCGCCGTTGTTGGGGGTATGAACTTAACGAGCAACAACAAAAAGTACGTTGTGATTATCGCTTTCGCTTTAAAGAATGCAGCCAATGCGGGGCCGAAAATGATATTGCAGCGCGACGTTGTTGCCAATGTCAGCATGCGATTATCGATCCCGATCAATTACTTAAAAATGCGCTAAAACTCAAAGATGCCATGGTATTACGGTGCAGCGGCATGTTAATAGAGCCTGCTGCTAAGGGCGACAATCGAATTAAGGTTTCGTATGTTGATGAAGATGGCGCCACCGTCAGTGAACAGTTTAATTTTAGTCATAAAACATCACGCGAACTATTCAACCAGCAGTTTGGTCGCCGCAGTGGTCAAGGCACCCAGCCACAACAATTTGACAACGCTGCTGCGGTATTAGCCGTAGCACAACAGCTAATCGCACCGGACTTTGTCATTGCCCGCAAACAAAACCATTACTGGCAAATCAAAGAAAAAGTATTCGACTATCAAGGCAATTACCGCAAGGCTAATCAGCTAAGTTAGCTAGGTCGTCATTAAGTGTGTGATCCTCAAGGTCACCCACCCGTCACCCTCGAGGTGTTTTTATCGAGGAACTCACAAAGCGACCACTTCAACACTGGCACAATCATCACCAGATCCCCGCTAAAACCACTGCGGGGACGACGAAGGGGGACATAGCCAATTAGATTGGCTATGTTGTAGTTAAGTGTGTCTGTAAGTTAAGTTCGGTGAACCTTATGATGTGCTTTATGCATTATCACACTCTTAACTTCACCGTAAGCACACCAGTTCCTTTTCTTTGCGTCGCCAAAGAAAAGGAACCAAAAGAAAGGCGACCCGCGACTTAGTTGCTGATATTCAATCGAATAACCGTCTTAACGAAACCGCTTTTCATGCGCATCCCTGCGCGAAAAGCTAAAAACTCGTCCCTGATTTTTTCTCCTAACGGCTATCCAATTGAATGCAACTAAAACGGGGACTCAAACCAATCACAACGCGTGTTTAGAGCTAACTAATTGTATTTAAGCTAAAATAAAACCAGACACAGTTAACGGGTACATAGCCAATTAGATTGGCTTTAACCCTGCGAGTTCACTCGCGGTCAGTTCGCGCCATTGCCCCGTTGCCAATTGGCCAAGTTCAAGGTTAACCAAACTTAACCGCTGCAAGTCAGTTACCCGATAACCACAGTGTTGGGCCATTTTCCGAATTTGACGATTAAGGCCCTGTGTCAGGGTGATTTTAAATTGATTAAATCCAACCAACTCAACCGTACATGCCTTAGTTAAACCTTGTTTTAAGAGTATGGGCTGGCTCATCTGTAACACAAATTGCTCACCGATATCACCACCACCAAAGAAAGGTTCAACCTTAACCAAATAGGTTTTAGGGTGATCAAATTGCGGTGCTAACAAGCGGTGGCATAAATCACCGTCATTGGTTAGCAATAACAAGCCGTGCGAGTCTTTGTCTAGTCGGCCCACCGGAAAGAGCCGCGGGTCAAAATCAAGCTGATTGATGATACTAGCCGAGTCATGCTGATTGCAATTACAGTCAATACCAATCGGTTTGTTGTAAATAACATACCGAAACTCACTGACCATTTTCACCGCTTGACCGGCTATTTCTACCCGCTCGCTGCCATCAACAAAACTCAAATGGCCCGCAAGTTGACCAGCAACGGTGACCACGCCGCTATCAATTAAACGACTAGCGGCGCGCCGAGAACAATAACCCGTTCGACTAATAAACTGCGCCAATCGCATTAGCTCGCCAGAATTTTCAGCGGCAAGGCCAGTGCGTCATTGCCCGACTGAGCAACCAAATAGATAATGGCACACAAGCCGCCCAGCGTTAGTACGTACCACAGACTTGACACAATTTGCGCGTAACGATTAAGTGGTAATAATTGACTGTGATGACGACCGCGCCATTCAAATATTATTTCGACACTGCCAATTAGCAATAAAAAACCAAGCAAGGCGAGTCCAAAGTAGTAACTCACAAACACCCCAAGCGCAGCGCCAGCAGCACAAGCAACTAGGCCTATTTTTGAATTGATTGAAAATGCGATACTTTTTAAAATATGACCGCCATCAAGTGGTAAAACCGGTAATAAATTAAACAAGTTCAACAAGGCGTTAAAAACCGCCAAGCCGGCTAAAATTTCGAGATCAGTAACCCAATAACCTACCAAACAAGCGAGTGATAAAATCAAACCAAAAAATGGCCCCATAATCGAGATAACTACATCTTGCCAACGGGTATTGATTTTGTCATCTGACATCGCCAGTCCACCGACAAAGGGAATAAGGTAAATACCTTTGGTTTTTAGCCCGAAGTATTTCATCGCGCGAATGTGGCCGTATTCGTGAAACACCAGACACAAGATCAGCGCAATCGCAAACTCAATTGAAAACAACCAAGCGTAAGCGGCCAAGCTGCCTGCGGCAAAAAGTACCTTAATGACTTTGGCACTTTTAAATAACTTAAGCGCGAGCGATCCTAAACCAATTAAACTAAATTTAGTTGGGGTTTTCTCGCGTTCTGTGACGTCACGGCGCTCAATATCTTTTTCTTCTAACTGTTGCTGCGCCAGTTCATTATCGTCGACCAGTAACTGATAACTTAAATTAAACGGCTGCCAGATTAAATCAACATTAAGCTGACAATTGATCGTCTGCTCACCTGCTTGCAAAGAAAACTCATGGCGTTGCTGCTGATCGGGATCGGCGCTTGCTTGACACTGCGAAACCAATTGGTTGTCCCAATACAAGGCTTGCCACCCGGCCATTGAACCATCTAACCGTAATTCACGCCCTAAACACTCTATTTTTAACAATTGCACTAAAATCACCAGCTCAAATTAATATCGCAAGAATTATCGCGATTTTTTCGCCTGTGGCAAGCATTACTTCTGTATAATAAGCACCGATTAAAATCTAACGAAATGTCAAAGATGTCCGTATTCAAACTTCAGCAATTTTCAGTGCAACAATCCGCCAGTGCGATGAAGATCTGCACCGACAGTTTAATTTTTGGCGCAATGATGCCTGTTATCGCGGGTGATAGTGTCTTAGACATTGGCGCTGGTACCGGCATTTTATCTTTAATGGCGATGCAACTCGGCGGTGCAAACGTTACAGCGGTAGAATTAACACCGCCCGCCGCCCAAGAAGCACAACTTAATGCTGCCAATAGTCGCTGGGCCAAGCATATTGAAGTGATTGAACAAGATATTGTTAATTATAGTGCCACTAGCGAACAACCATCTTTTGACCTGATAATTTCTAATCCGCCATTTTTTGATAATCATTTAAAAAACCAAGACAAGTTACGCAATACTGCTCGTCATACTGATACATTATCTTTTGATGATTTATTAGCGGTTTGCGGGCGGTTATTACGGCACGATGGGCGCTGTTATTTATTGGTGCCCTTAGGGCAAGTTGCCGCCATTGAGACCTTAGCGCAAGACCAGCAATTGCAGCTAACTCATCAGTGCACGTTAGTAACGCAAGTAGGCGGCCAAGCAAAACTTGCCGCGTTAACCTTTACAAAAACAAGCACACTTGTGACACCCACTAGTGAGACGCTGACTGTTTATGCTAGTCATCAACAGTACACGGCGCAAAGTGCCGCCTATCTGAGTGATTTTTTGTTACGCTTCGCGCGCTAAGCACTCAGTGCTTGGCTAACAGCACCCGCTAATTCGTCTTCGACAAATTTGGTCAGCAAAGCATTAGCCCCCGACTCTTTGCTCATGTTGTGGCAGGCATTACCACTTAATGAGCTGTGCAGCAAAATGTAACAGTCTTTGGTGTGTTCCTGCTGGCGTAATTGTCGGCTTAACGCATAACCGTCCATGTTGGGCATTTCGATGTCTGATATCACCATATCGATCTCGACACCGTCTTCTGCCAAAATATCAAGCGCATCTTGCCCAGACTCCGCCATAATATAATCGACGCCAATTTGATCTAACGTTTTAGCAATCATTTTGCGGGCTAATTTAGAATCATCGACCGCTAGGATCTTTTTCTGGCTCATGAGTGTGAAATCACTGCTTGGCAATGTGACGTTAGCAACCTGAGGCGTCAATTCGTATAGTACTTTTTCAACATCAATCAAACCAATCAATTGATTGTCGACCTCAAGCACTCCAGACAAATAATGACTATTACCAGCAGCACGTGGCAAACCATTTACTAATTGCCAATCAATACTGATAATTTTGTCAACCTGTTTAACTAGCAAGCCTTGCATAGTGCGGTTAAACTCAGTAACAATAATTGATGCGCCCTCTGGGCCACCATCGACTAAGCTAGGTTGACCAATGACATGAGACAAATCGATTACTTGAATGTTTTGACCACGTAATTCGATTAAGCCAGCAATCTCAGGTTTTGAACTTGGCAATCGATTGAGCTTTTTAAAAGGTACTATTTCGCGAATTTTTAAGACATTAATACCGTAACTACCACGACCACTAAGGCTAAAACGTAAGATATTTTGCTGATCACTCATTTGTTTATTCATTACTCTTTTTTGACAGCCATCACTGGCGGCGATGTTGCTTGATAAATTTTCGGCGATTATAACGTCAAAGCAGTAAAAAGACCATCCGCGGGAGGCCCGATCTCAATAAAACTGCTTTGTCTTAATCCGATATTTACATATACTTGGGCTAATATTTTTTATTTAGCTACATCCGCTGGAGCATATGTTGGAACAACGAGATACCCGCTTAGTTAACTGGTTTCGCCAGTCGGCACCTTATGTAAACGCTCACCGTCATAAAACCTTTGTGATCATGATTGGGGGTGAATGTATTGCCCATCAAAATTTTCCTAATATTGTCAATGATATTGCCTTGCTCAATACCTTAGGTATCAAGATCGTATTAGTGTACGGCGCTCGGCCACAAATCGAAAAAAACTTAGCGCAAAATGGCGTAGAAAGTCATTTTCACCAACAACAACGAGTGACTACAGAGGAAGCATTCGGCTTTATCAAACAAGTTGTTGGCCAATTACAGCTAGAAATTAATGCCCAACTGTCCAAGGGACTTATAAATACCCCAATGCAAGGCGCGAGCATTAATGTTATTAGCGGCAATTTTATTACCGCCCAGCCGATTGGCATTAGTGATGGCGTCGACTTGTGTTACACCGGCCGAGTACGCCGAGTAGATGTCGATGGCATTAAACGCCAACTCGATGACAATTCTATTGTGGTTATTAGTGGCATTGGTTATTCGCTGACCGGCGAAAGTTTTAATCTCAGCGCTGAAGAAGTAGCGACTCAAGTTGCAGTGCGGTTAAAAGCTGACAAAATGATCGGCTTTTGTTCTGAAAACGGCGTACTAGGTCCCGACAACCAAGTGATCTCAGAGATGTTCCCGCGTGAAGCCAAATTACGTTTAACTGAACTGGAGCAATCAGGGGAGATCCTTACTGGCACTGCTATTTATTTGCGCGCAGCTATAGCCTCTTGCGCCGCTGGCGTGCCTAGAAGTCACTTAGTCAGTTACCAACAAGATGGTTCATTAATTCAAGAATTATTCTCGCGTGATGGCATTGGTACTCAAATCGTGATGGCCAGTTCAGAACAACTACGCCCGGCAACCATTGCTGATATTGCTGGCATCGTTGATTTAATCCAACCGTTAGAAGAACAGCGTTTATTGGTTCGACGCTCTCGTGAACAACTCGAAGTAGAAATAGATCGTTTTACCGTGGTTGAGCGCGACGGATTAATTATTGGTTGTGCGGCGCTTTACCCAGCCAAAGACGGCGTAGCCGGTGAATTAGCCTGCGTTGCCACCCACCCTGAATATCGTAATGCCTCTCGCGGCGATGCTTTGATTGCACAAATAAGTCAGCAGGCAAAAGTGCTTGGTTTAACAAAATTATTTGTATTAACCACCAGCTCAATTCATTGGTTCCGCGAACGCGGCTTTGAGCCTGTCGGTGTTGATCAGCTGCCAATTGAAAAACAAGCTTTATATAATTTTCAGCGAAACTCAAAAATCCTGATCAAGAATATTAAGTAATATTGATTAGATGAGACATTTAGATAAATTCAGCAAAGCCCCGATCCGAGTGATCAAACTCAACCGAAAGCGCGTTAAACTGCGCTTTCGATGGAGCATGATCAGCCTAAAAATAGCTCTGGCACAGGAAAAAATAGAAACAAAAGAAATGCTAAGCATTTATGCCAAACTCACAAAAGGCGACGCTAGCAAAACCGAGGTAGCGAGCGCTAACAAACAGTTTTTAGATATATTAAAAGGACTGGGTTTAGGGGTGTTTGCAATATTACCCTTTGCTCCGATCACTATTCCGCTATTAGTTAAACTCGCAAAAATGGTGGGAGTAGACTTGTTGCCCAGCTCCTTTTATCAAAATGAAAAAAGCTCTGTTAATCCAAAAGACAAAGATTAGCTAAAATTGTTAGCGTTAAGCTTTTGGCTTAACGCTATATCATTACAAGGTCCGGCGCGGCTGCACCACTAAGTTTGAGAATATTAGCCCTGCTATCAACGACATGAAAATCATCAATGCTTGAGTGCCCATCGGCTCAGGCCCTAACATGTTCTCACCTGATACAATGGTATTTAATCCGATATAAACCTTACTGCCCGGCACCAAAATAACTAACCCCTGCAACGACACAATTATTGCTGGTGCTTTTAATACCCGCGCATAAACGTTGGCATAAATCCCGACACAAAAAGCGCCAAAGAAGGTCCCTAACGCAATATCAAAATAGCTTGCCGCTAGTATGCTAGTTGAATAAGCAATAAACCCCGACATTATTCCCCAGAAGCCATCTTTTAGCCGAGTTTTGAACATCACGACTAAGCTGGCAGATAACGCTAGCACCGCAAACCAAGCGGTCCATTGCGGAATAACATCGGGCTGTACGAACTCAACGCGGCCCCAACAGGCATAACCGAGTTCCAAGCCAAGTACCGCGCCAAAATAGAGCTTAAACAGCAACATAATGGCATCCATAATGCGCGCAGTGCCAGACAATAAATCGCGCGCTGCCAGCTCCCGCAAACCTAAGGTTAATGCCAAACCAGGAATAAACACAATGATGCTCGACAGCACCACTAGGGAGGCGTTAATACCGGGATCAAAATGCATGACCCCTGTCACGACAAAAGCCGAAACTAAAGCGACCAAAGGCTCAAGGGTATTGGTTACGCGTTTTGACAAGGTCGACCAATAAACAAACCCATAAACCAACAGGCTGAGCCAAAACGACCAAAATACATCGCTCCAGCTTGTGCCCATTAACATCGCAAATGCACCACCAGATATTGCAAAAGCAGCCAAGGTACTTAGTTGTGAGTAAGGGTTCGGTTTTGCCTCAATTTCGTCAAGACGTTCACTTGCTTGCACTAACGAGCGCTGTCCCGTAGCTAATTCGTCTACTAACTCATCGGTACGCGCTAACGATCCCAAATCGATTTCACCGGGACTAACTCGCACTACATGATGAAACTCTTGTCGTTCACCAAACATATCATCATCGGTTGCTTGGCCCTTTTCCCACATCACAAAAGTCATTGACGTTGGAGAAATCAAAAAAGAACCTTGCATGCCCAAAATAGCTGCGACATTAATCAAGTGTGCCTCAAGTCGATAGGCAGGTGTACCAGCTTTATGGAGCGATCTACCGAGTTTAATAATAAAACGTCGGCGCTGGGCGAATGTTGACGATGTCACAAGTTTTTCCTAAATTAGCGATTGGGAACAAGCTCGCTTTCAATCGACAGCTTTGAAAGCGGCAGAGCAATAAAAAACGCGATTTTAGTCTTATTTAACCAAGAGTAAAGCTTTATTTAACGATAATCACCAATAAAACAAAATAAAACAACATAGTATAAACATATCATTTTAACCAATTGCTTTTAATCGTTTTTTTTATTAACAACCAACAAATAATTAGATTAAAAAAGACAATTATTAGTCAGATAGTTGGTTTTTATAGCTATTTAACTCATCAATAAGATAAAGAGCTATAAATATTACAAGTAACGTGTGTAAATTAAACAACTTGATTATTGTTCAATTTAATAGCAGTGCAAATTAAGCTGCTTGTACCAACTGACTCACAGGTGCTTTAATCGCGGGTTCACCCAAAGGTAAAACTGTCCGGCCAAATTGTTCGTTAATCACTTGAGCCATCGCAGCATAAATAGCACTGGCGCCACAAATAATCCCCTCATAACCAGCAATAATTCCAATTAACTCAGAACCTGTAAAGTCTTTAATCGCCAGCAACAAAAATAATATGGTTAAGCTAGCAAATATAAATTGAGTCGCTCGGTTTAAAGCTAAGGTAGCAATAAACATCAAGCCGGTAAATAGTCCCCACATTAATAAATACACTGCCATAAACTCAGGTGGCGTGGTTTCTGCCCAACCTAACTTAGGAAACACCAATAAGGCCACTAAACTAATCCAGAAAAAACCATAAGAGGTAAATGCTGTTAAGCCGAAGGTATTATTTTTCTTGAATTCTAAAATACCCGCAATCACCTGCGCAAAACCACCATAACATAGGCCCATTGCTAAGATCATCGCACTAATCGGGAAAAAGCCAGCGTTGTGAACATTAAGTAAAATTGTGGTCATGCCAAAGCCCATCAGGCCAAGCGGTGCAGGGTTTGCGTAATTAGTCGACATTGTCGGTTCCAAAATAAAAAAGAGCGCTAAAATAGCAATATAATGCCTACTTAGGTAGTAAAAACAGTCGGATATTACGAAGTTTGTAAGCTAGCTCAATCTTTATTTAAAACGAGTGCAATAACTAAACAATTACGCATCAAAAATATTGATGTACTTTGCTATCCACCTAGCTATTGGGCCAAAGGCAGCAGTCCGTCCTGCTCAGCTGAAAATAAAATCACATGGTAACGCTCTCGTATTTGAGAGTAATACCAATTGTGGCTTAATGAATCTAGCTAGCCCGAATAAATCTATTTAAATGAAAATGCGATTATTCGCCTTGTCCCACTTTCAATTTCCATCATCATTCCCGCAGTCTTGCCTATAGTCTTCCCCGCAGTCTTTTAAGCGGGGATCTCGTTCAGCCCGCCGTTAAATCAATACCGCGACACTCTGCAGAAGGTCCTCGATAAAAATAACTAGGGATGACGACTCTTTAGTCTTGAATTTACACTAAGCTATAACAGCATTAGACACTTGGCACTTGGCACTTAATGAAAAACTATCAAATGGAGCAATATGAAATACATAAGCTTAACCTTACTGCGGCTTACTCAATCTCTCTTCGTCAACTTAGTCCTTATTAACCTTGCCTTTACCACTGCCGCCTTAGCCCATAGCGATTTAACTAAAGTGAATTTGGTTAAAGTCGATAAATCTGACAACAAAATGTATCTGCTGGCCGATGATCAAGTTATTAAAACCTATCATGTAGCGTTTGGTGCTAATCCGCAGGGCCATAAACAACAAGAGGGTGACGAAAAAACGCCAGAGGGAACATATACCCTAGATTACATCAAAAATGATTCTTCTTTTTATCGCGCGATGCACGTCAGTTATCCTAATGCGCTAGACAAAAAAAGAGCCAAAGCCCGTGGTGTTTCTGCCGGAGGTTTTATTATGGTGCATGGCCAGCCTAATTCATTAGGTCAATTGGCGTCGATAACTCAACAATTTAATTGGACCAATGGCTGTATAGCCCTGACAAATCCACAGATGGATGAATTTCTTACTCTGGTGAAGGTTGGCACTAAAATTCAAATTCAGTGGTAAACTTATCGGGTATACGACTTGGCAGGCACCACGAATCCGTTTTCATACCGCCTGACAATGACATGATTCGAGAAAATACGCACCGCTGGCATATTTAACCTCAGTACCGGATCAGCGAATTTGCCCAATAACGCTCTTTTAGCGCCTCTGGGCATTGTTTATCAATTCGCAGTTGTTTGCTGGGGTTAATCCATTCGACATCTTGGTCGTGGTTGATCACGGCACAATGTTTGATCAGGCTGTCAAGGAGGGCCTAATCTAACCTTTGATATTGATTGTTTAGATCCTTGTTATCCACGGATACCAGTCCTTGGTGGCCTTAGTACATATTAGACTCAACGTATTTTTCTTCGCCTGAAGGGCATAAACTTAATCGGGATAAATCAAATTTAAGTATCACCAGCCTATGATGTCAGCCAAGCGAAGTCACTTCGCTAGCAGCCGCTACTATCGTTTCCGATTACTTAGTCATGCACCAGAACAAGCGGCACTAGTCGCTGCCCTGTTGCACATTCAAAATTAGCGCTTGGGCCATCAGTCGCTCAAATGAAAAATCGTAATTTTTATTACTTGGGGTTAAAACGCGAGAGTACTGGGTAAACTCGACACCAGACCAATCCTTAGTGGTTAATAACTTGAAGTATTTATCAACATTACCTTGGTGAATTAAACCGCCTTGTGTCTGGAATACTACGGGGCCAATGTCAGCAAAGTCATGACCATGAAAATAATCAAACAACAAGACTAGGGCGTACCCAGCGGTAATAAAATGACCGCCTGATGACGCTGTTAGTTTACCATTTTTTATCGAAGTAATGGCGGCAGTGGTCCAATCAATGCCGCCGGTGATAATAGCTTTATCGAGTTCATTAATCGCTTTAAGGCTATGCAATGCCATGAGATCACTGGCACACCAAATAATCTGTAAGTTTTGGTGGCGCTTCATCAGTAAATTGGCTTTGCGATAAGCACTTTCGCCACTCCAGTCGCTAAAAATTATCTGCAATAGGTTAGCCCGATAATGCGCTGCTGTGGCGGTGATTAGCCCTTGATTACGAGCAATAGATTCAGGAGCCGCAGGGCCACCAGAAATTCCGACAATATTTATTGCTTGCTCTGGATACAATTGCGCAGCTTGCTCAATTAGATATTCGGCCAGTAGATAACTTTGGCTATAATCGTCAGGTTTAACCTGACCAATAAAGTATTTATATTTGCTGCGTGGTGTACCTATCGCACTAAGCAATTTTTTAGGCAATTGGTTGTTAAACATAATTAATGGTACTTGGTATTGCTCGGCGAGTTTAATGATGTTCAGTGCTTCCGTCCGATAAGATGAGGCCAGTAATGCATCGGGTTTGTTTGGCCCTTTCAATAATGTCTCTATCGCTTTAACGTAACCTTTCCTGCTGCCAGACGGATTGTAGAAAACTTGCAATGTAATGCCCAAATCATCAGCGCTGGCGCGGGCAAAAGTTACCACGTCCCACCAGTACGAGCCTTGTTCTTCTACCGGACTTAAGACAAACAACGCAACATTTAGCGGTTTATGCTGGGCATGGCCAACTGCTGAAAAAAGTGCAGCAAAAATAAAAAAATACAAACAAGCAATCTTGCGAATTAACATAAGTAATATCCTTACAAGATAATTGACTAGCAATAAGTTTAGTCTATTAGCGTAAGTTTGCGATTTTAGCCAGCGGACTGCGTAAGTCACTCAACAATTGCATAAATTCTAAGCATCTACTAAGTTGTTTATATTGCTAATTTTTATTTACCACTATAATACCAGTTCCATTAAAAAGATGATCATTTTTCACGGTTAAAACAAATGATAACTGCGTTGTTTATTTCATATGTAGAACAACTACATATGAAATAAACGCCTTGTTCTAATTCGTTTTCCCTCGCTACAAAACAGATCACTTAAATAATGGAATTGGTATAAGGAGAAATGACAGGTGCCAATGACAAACACAGTATCGCTTAATTCAGTGCTATTAAACAATCTCAAGCAAATTGCTAATCCAGATTTTGGCCAACGAAAAAAAGGAACTGCCAATAAAAAAAGTATCGCAACAATAGCGAGTATTAGAAATGAGTGGAAAGACATTATAGACAGCAATCAACAAACGATTGAAAACCTATACCACACTGGACAAATAGATGACTGGGTTGAATGTCGAACCCTCAAGGAAAATGATTTTAGCTTTGAGGATGACATATACACCCTGTTGATTAATTTGTTAGCGACAACCAATTATTCACAAGCTAGTGAAGTAAATAAACTCCACCTTTATGTCAAAATCGTTGTTGATAACGATTACAACTTAAACCCGTTAGTCTTGTTGAAATATCACTCAAAATTACTGCCGCTAATAAAACAGCTAATCAAGATCGACAATTTTAAAATTGGCCACGAGACTTTTGCTGATTTAATTGAAAATTTAATTAATATTTATTTTTATCACAGTCGCTCATCTTTCGAGAAAAACTATCAAAATCAGTTCGACAAAAATAAAGTTGATGTTGCTTTATTAATACCTGATTTTATTCGTGCCTTTCCTGACAACTGTAACAATCTAACCTTTAGCATTCTTGACGACGCCCACCCCAATGTTGTGGATGAGTACGCTAAGTTATTACACTTTTACATCACGAACTCAGCACTTGATAATACTTACTGCCCACTCTCTTCCAACTTATTAGGTCGGTATAACAGCCCTAGTGACATCGCTTACAAAAATGCTTATCACATTATTAAAAAGGCAATCAGCTTTAGTGAATTATCTGACGCTGAGATTAATTATTTGATTGAGCAGATCGTGTTATCTCCTCTTAGTATCTCCACTAAAGAGTCTCAATTTAAAGAACTTGAACTGCATATAAAAAACTTACACGAGAAAGGCTTTGAACAAAGTATTATCAAAAAATACCAGCAACAATTAATCAACTTCGATCGAGATTTTGACCGTCAACATCTTAAAAATACCCGTGCTGCTGTTCGTCGAATTGCTGTATCAGCGCCTACTCGCAAGTGCTTTGAATTAATCATTAAGTCATTTCCGGGCACCAATAAAGTCAGTTTATTGTCCGAAATACTATTGCAGGTAACAGAGCTTAAAAATAAAAAACCAACATTTAACATTAATAATAAGCCACAAACGATATTTAAAGATTTTCATTTTAAATTGTTGGTTATTGAAGAATTAATGTATCGTCAAAATGTTCTAAAACCACAGTTCGACTTGCAGCAATTTGCCAAAGAATATACTAAACGTGAAATAGACATTGAAGAAGAAGGCTATGAAATAATTCCAGAAGTTAAAAAGTTCTTCAACAATCTCGACATAACTCAAGATCAGCTGCACATGGTGACTCAGCTCTACCAAGACAGTGGCTTTGGCGGTGGTTCTCAATTTATATATAAGATGTTTCCCTTTTGGGATCCCGGCGCTGGTGATGAAGTATTTAAAGTTAAAAATAAAGCCATTGATGACTTAGATTTACTACCAAATCTAAAGCAGATAACAGGATTAGAAAATAGCAGCCCCAGTAAAAAACTCTTACAAGCGCTGGCACAAAAAGATATTTTACTGTTTAGTGAAGATGATTAATGATGCGAAAAAAAAGCAAAAAAATTACAGTAACAACCAAATAGTTGTGGTGGCACATCGATGGTGTGCCACCATTATGTAGCATCACCGAAGTCAAATAACAACAGCCTTTTTGTAAAAAATATTTAACACCAAAATATCCACGTCAAGTTAATAAAACTAACCTCACACAAAAAATAACACTTAACACCATGTTTTCCTGCCAAATAAAGTCAAATTGATTAATGTCATTTACGACAAACCCAAAGCCCTATATATGGATAAATTTAATTGTTTTCAATTTAATTAACACCTGATCGAGATCAACTGCAGGTTTTAAAAATACCGTAGCCTTACGACCAAACGCACCAGCGCGCAGTCACATACACAGGTATCGGATCTAATGATTAGCTTTTTGAAGAAACTATCGACATGTTTTTTTATCCTCGGGGTAATGACCTTTAGTCAACTCAGCCATGCGCTTTTTATCAGCCCGGCCAAAGCGCCTGAACCGTTTATCGCCCAAATATTTCCGGGTGCAGATCCCTTAGCAGCAAAAAACAGTGAATTGCCTTATTGGACTATTACCAAAGCGGGTGAAACACTCGGTTACGCATTTGAAACCAATGATATTGCTAATATCCCAGCCTACTCAGGCGAACCAATCAATACCCTAGTATTGATGGACGCTAAAGGCACGTTCTTAGGGGCAAAAGTTCTTGAACACCACGAACCGATTTTATTAGTGGGTTTGCCTGAGCAGTTATTATTCGACTTTGCTGATCAATATGTCGGATTGTCGATTAACGATAGCGTTAAAGTTGGCGGCAAGGCCAGTGACGGCAAAGTTAATATCGATGCCGTTTCTGGCGCGACGGTGACTGTAATGGTCGTTAATGTTGCGGTGATGAAAGCAGCAAAGAAAGTAGCCCGTCACATTGGCCTGTTAGCAATGACAGATGAGTTAAATATTGCACCATCAACAGTTAAAAAAGATTATTTTGAACCATCAAATTGGCAAACACTGACCGGTGACGGTTCTATTCGTAAATTATATCTCAACCGTGGTCATGTCGATGACGCCTTTAGCGGCACTATCGCCGAGCATGTTGATGAGGCCAGTGCTGACGAAAAAACTGAAGAGTTCATTGAGCTTTATTATGCTCAACTCGATATTCCGACCATTGGCAAAAACTTACTTGGTGACAGTGAATACCAATGGTTAATGCAGACGCTAAAACCAAATGAACACGCGATTATTTTATTAGGTAATGGTTATTCATTTAAAGGCTCGGGTTATGTGCGCGGTGGTATTTTTGACCGGATCCAAATGAATCAAAAAGAAACGGGAATTTCGTTTCGTGATACCGACCAGTATCGCGTCAATGATATTTATATTGATGGCGCCCCCGATTTATACGAAATGTCAATTTTCATCATTCGTGAGCATCACGAGTTTGATCCCGGTGGTCAGTGGTCTCTTGAATTACTGGTTCGCCGTCAGGTTGGCCCTATTGATGGCGTATTTACCAGTTTTGATGCTGGTTATGCCCTGCCAGACAAATATATCGACCGGCCTGATCCGCCAGTAATTGAGCCTGAATTAGCATTGTGGCAGCAGGTGTGGCAAGACCGCCAAGTAGCTATCGTTATCTTACTCATTAGCCTGGGTGTATTAACTCTGGTGTTGTTTTTTCAAGACATATTAGTGCGTTACCCACGCTTATTTCAAACCTTTAGAGCGGCATTCCTCGCCTATGTCGTGATCTTTATTGGCTTTATGGAATTTGGGCAGCTGTCGATCGTTAACGTTTTTACCTTTTTGCAAACCCTCGCCAATGGCTTTAAGTGGGATCTGTTCTTGCTCGACCCAATGCTGTTTATCTTATGGGGCTTTGTTGCTATGAGCATTATGTTGTGGGGCCGTGGCGTATTTTGCGGCTGGTTATGCCCTTTTGGCGCACTGCAAGAATTAATCAACGAAACGGCTCGCAAACTCAAAATAAAACAATATGAATTACCCTTTGCGGTACACGAACGCCTATGGGCCATTAAATACATCATTTTACTTGTGCTGTTTGGACTTTCACTTGACTCAATGGCAGTGGCAGAAAAATTTGCTGAAGTAGAACCTTTTAAAACAACTTATTTACTGCACTTTGACCGTCAGTGGCCATTTGTAATTTACGCGGCTGGCTTGCTGATCGTGAATATCTTCACCCGAAAAGTTTACTGTCGCTATATTTGCCCATTAGGGGCGGCTCTGGCTATACCGTCGGGCGTACGATTATTCGATTGGCTTAAACGTCGTCATGAATGTGGCCCCTGCAATACTTGTGCGGTTGAATGTGAAATTCAAGCTATTCACCCCGATGGCAGCATTAATTTGCGCGAATGTCACCACTGTCTTGATTGTCAAGTAACTTACTATGACGACAAAAAATGTCCACCACTAGTAAAAATGGCAAGAAAACGTCGAAGAAAAGTTCCAGAAAGCGAACAAGCAATTGATATAAAACAAGTAGTCTAATCTTTTTTTTCGATACTTTACTTCTATAACAGTAACAAATATCAAAAATAACGCGGTCAAATTCCAGCCGCATCGCCTTTTAGGCATATTATGGAGAGTATAATAAAATGAGTAATAACGACAACAAAGCAACAGAGCAAGAAGAAATCAAAGGCCTTAGTCGCCGTAATTTTATTGGTGCAGGCGCTGTACTTGGTGGTGCAGGTTTAGCTGCGCCAGTAATGACTTCTGCGATGTTTTCAGCAGCGGCAACCGCTAAAACTAAAGAAAAAATGGCCGCTCATGCCACCGTTGCTCCAGGCGAATTAGATGAATACTACGGTTTTTGGAGTGGTGGTCAGTCTGGTGAAGTACGTATCTTAGGTATTCCATCAATGCGTGAATTAATGCGTATTCCTGTCTTTAACATTGACAGTGCGACAGGTTGGGGTATTACCAACGAATCTAAAGAAGTTCTTGGTGCCTCAAAACGCTTTCTAACGGGCGACTCTCATCATCCTCACATGTCGATGACCGACGGCCGTTACAATGGTAAGTACCTATTTATTAATGATAAAGCCAATACCCGTGTTGCTCGTATCCGAATGGATGTGATGAAAACCGATAAAATCATTGAGATCCCAAATGTTCACGCAATCCACGGTTTACGCGTTCAGAAAGTGCCTCACACTAAATATGTGTTCTGTAATGGTGAATATGAAGTGCCGTTGCCAAATGATGGCCGTGACTTAGATAATGTGAGCGCGTACCGTTCAATGTTCAACATTATTGATGCTGAAAAAATGGAAGTGTTCGCTCAAGTTATCGTCTCGGGCAACCTAGACAATACCGACGCAGATTATTCGGGCCGTTTTGCAGCATCAACGTGTTACAACTCTGAAATGGGCATGACTTTGGGCGAAATGATTAGCGCCGAACGTGACCACATTGTTGTTTTTGATGTGCACGCAATTGAAAAAGCAGTTAAAGCAGGTAAGTTCACTAAAGTTGGCACTTCTGATATTCCGGTATTAGACGGCACTAAAGAAAATGCCGCGGCCAATATTACTCGCTACATCCCAATTCCTAAGAGCCCGCACGGTATTAACACCTCACCAAACGGTGACTACTTCATGGTTAACGGCAAGTTGTCACCAACGGTTTCAATTGTTGCTATCAATAAACTACCTGACGTATTTGACAAAAACTTAGATCCGCGTGAGACGATTGTTGGTGAGCCAGAGTTAGGACTAGGCCCATTGCACACAGCCTTTGATGGTCGTGGCCATGCGTACACCACAACATTTATTGATAGCCAAATCGTTAAGTGGAACGTTGAAGACGCTATTGCCGCTTACGGTGGCAAGAAAGTTAACTACATCCGCCAAAAACTTGATGTACATTACAACCCAGGACATAACCACACTACCATGGGCGAAACCCGTGATGCTGATGGTAAATACTTGGTATCGCTGTGTAAGTTCTCTAAAGATCGCTTCTTACCTGTTGGCCCATTACGCGCAGAGAACGATCAATTAATTGATATTTCTGGCGATGAAATGAAGCTAATTCATGATGGTCCTGCCTACGCCGAACCCCATGATTGTATGATGGTTCACCGTTCAAAAATCAAGACTAAGAAACTATGGACTCGTGATGATCCAATGTTTGCGACAACTGTCGCGATGGCTAAAAAAGACGGTGTCACGCTAGAAACCGATAACAAAGTAATTCGAGATGGCAACAAAGTTCGCGTTTACATGACCTCGGTTGCGCCGACCTTTGGCATGAGTGAGTTCCGCGTTAAAGAAGGCAACGAAGTAACAGTGGTCGTCACCAACCTTGATATGATTGAAGATGTTACTCACGGCTTCTGTATGACCAACCACGGGGTGCAAATGGAAATCGGTCCACAAGCAACCGCATCGGTTACCTTTATTGCAGATCAGCCAGGTGTTCAGTGGTACTACTGTAACTGGTTCTGTCATGCGTTACACATGGAAATGCGTGGCCGGATGTTAGTTGAGCCTAAATAACCTAAATTCTGGTTAAAGAGACTCCAACTAAACAGCCTGTTTAGCTATCAGTCGCTTAACAGGCTGTTTTACTTACTATCGGCTGAGCCGTCACGGTCAGCCGTATACCAAGTGCTCAATGAAACATACAAAATGAAAAATATACTAATCGGATTGATTGCTAGTGTTGTCATGTTGTTGGCTTTTAATTCAATAGCGGCACAGCACAAAGTAAGCAGCGAGATGTCGTTACAGACCAGCATCAACAACGCCCAAGCTGGCGATACTTTGCTGATAGCACCGGGACATTACATCGGAAACTTCATCGTCAATAAGCCCTTAACATTACGTGGCGATGCCCCCTCTAATGAACACATCATTCTTGATGGCAATGGCACCAAAGATATTCTGAGAATTAGTGCGCCTCATGTCACGGTCGATAACCTTAATTTTATAAATTGGGGCGATAACCTTACCGATCAAAATGCGGCAATTTATGTCGAAAAACAAGCCAATTATCCAATCATTAAAAACAATCGGCTCAAAGGCCGTGGCATGGGAATTTATCTCGATAAAAGTCATTTTGGCAAAGTGCTTAACAATAAAATTGAGGGCGACAACACCATGCGCCCACCTAATCGCGGTAATGGCATTCAGTTAGTAATGGTCAAAGGGGTTGAAGTACGTGGCAACGAAGTTTGGCATACCCGAGATGGCCTTTACATCATCAGCAGTAACGAAAACCAGTTAGTTGATAATTACTTACATGATTTACGCTATGGCGTTCATTACATGTATTCATATACCAATGTCGTTAGTGACAATTTAACCGTTAATACCCGAGTGGGTTATGCGTTAATGCAGTCAAAATTTTTAACCATTGAAAACAACCAAGCATTTAATAGCAATGACCACGGTATGTTGCTTAATTTTATTACTAAATCGACGCTCAAAAATAATTATATTTCAGGGGTAAAACAACAACGTGATCCCAGCGCTTCTGGCGCTGAAGGCAAGGCATTATTCGTTTATAACTCACTATTTAATACCATTGAAGGCAATTGGTTTGGTCAGTCACAAATTGGTATTCACCTGACAGCAGGTTCCGAAGACAACAAAATTCAAGGCAACAACTTTATCAACAACCCGGTGCAAGTTAAGTATGTATCGAGCCGCGATCAAGACTGGAACGGTAACTACTGGAGTAATTATTTGGGCTGGGACACCAATGCTGATGGCCACGGCGATGTTACTTTTGAACCTAATGACGGCATCGACAAAATGTTATGGCAATACCCTGAAGCAAAATTACTAATGAACAGTCCCGCTATTTTAACCCTGCGCTGGGTTCAGCGTGAGTTTCCGGTGCTAAAGCCACCAGGGATCAGAGACCATTCTCCTTTAATGGTTACTAATTTTAAAGCAACCGCCAAACAAGCATCAGCCATCGAACGGTTTGGGAGCAAATCATGAGTAAAAATGTTGTCACACTAAATCAAATTCACCAACACTTTGGCCCTGTTAAAGCATTAAACGGTTTAGATCTCACCTTGGATCAAGGCGAAGTATTAGGTTTGTTCGGCCATAATGGTGCTGGAAAAACCACGTTAATGAAACTAATCCTTGGTTTGTTTAAACCGACCCAAGGGCAAATATCAGTATTGGGTCAATCGCCAACGTCGTCACATGCAGCAAAAATCAGACAAAATATTGGTTACTTACCTGAGAATGTTAGTTTTTATGATCAGTTAAGCGGACAAGAAGTGCTAAGTTATTTTGCTCGTTTAAAAAACATTCCGGTGATAAAGGTTTCACAATTGCTCAGCGAGGTTGGCTTAGAGCAAGCGGCGAAACGCAAAGTTAAAACCTACTCCAAAGGCATGCGCCAGCGCCTTGGTTTGGCACAGGCGATGTTAGGCAGCCCCAAATTATTACTGCTCGACGAACCTACCGTTGGCCTTGATCCGGTCGCAACCCATCATTTTTATCAGAGTGTCGACCGCTTAAAGCACCAAGGCTGCGCTGTTATTTTGTGCTCGCACGTATTACCAGGCGTTGAGCATCACGTCAGTAAAGTAATGATCATGTCGCAAGGACAAATGTTGGCTCAGGGCACCATCGCTCAGTTACGCCAGCAAGCTAATTTGCCTGTCATCATCAAGGCTCACGGTTTGTGCCAGCAAGATCTGCAATTGTTAAATTTGGAGCAGTACTTAGTTGCAACCACCGATGATTCGCTAGAGCTAGCCATTGATCACACACAGCAGCTTAGCGTGTTGCAAAAAATTGCTGGTCACAAAAATTTAAACCAATTTGAAATGCTGCACGCCAGTTTAGAAAAGCTCTATCTTCATTACCTAAACCAGCCCCTGCAATCACTGACGGAGGTTGCTTGATGAGCCCTATTATTACCATTGCTCGCAAAGAGTTTAAAGACGGCCTGCGCAATCGCTGGATTATTGCCATTAGTGCTATCTATGGTCTGCTGGCCATTGGCCTCGCATTTTTTGGCTCGGCGGCATCTGGCACCCTTGGTTTTGTTTCTCTTGATTCAACCATGACATCATTGGCCAGCCTTGCGGTTTTTATCATTCCGCTTATCGCATTAATGCTATGTTATGACGCCTTTGTTGGTGAACAAGAGTCTGGCACTTTGTTGCTGTTACTGACCTATCCACTAAACAAAACTCAATTATTACTCGGTAAATTTGTCGGTCATGGCGCCATTATGGCCGCGGCTAATATTATAGGTTTTGGAGTAGCTGCTCTGGTAGTTTGCCTATTTAGTGATAGCGTCGACCCTGTAGAAGTGATTATTAAATTTAGCCAATTTATCGCTTATGCAATATTACTGAGTTGGGTTTTTGTGAGTTTTGCATTTATCATCAGCGCCTTAGTTGATGAAAAGAGCAAAGCAGCTGGCTTGTCTTTAATCACTTGGTTCATGATGGTATTGGTATTTGATCTGGTATTGCTGGCATTGCTAGTCGCTGGTGATGGCCTGATTAATCCTGATTTATTACCGTATTTATTGTGGTTGAATCCAACCGACTTATTTAGATTAATCAATTTAAATGCTTTAAACCCTGAAAATTACTCAGGGGTTATGAGTGTTGCTCAAACTGCCGACTTCTCCCAACTAGTACTAATTTCAGTAATGCTGTGCTGGATTGTAATACCACTATCGTTCGCTAATTTCTTATTTAATCGCAAGGGGCTTTAAATGCTTAATCGCAAATTCAACAATGTTTCAAAATGTATGCTTATTGGGCTATTTTCATTATTTTTACTCGCCTGCACCAAAGAGCAGCCCTCTGTCGTACAACAAGCGGTAGCGATTGAGTCTGGCGATGAATGTCATTTGTGTGGCATGTTGATCACCCAATTTGCTGGACCTAAAGGGGAGGTTTTTAATAAAAAAGCGACCAAGGCTCACAAGTTTTGCTCAACTCGCGATCTGTTTGCTTATTACCTGCAACCTGAGAATACCCGTCAAGCGCTACAGATTTATGTGCACGACATGACTAAAACGCCTTGGGATGCGCCCAATGATGAGCATTTTACCGACGCGACAACCGCTTGGTATGTCAAAGATCACAATCAAAAAGGTGCAATGGGCGCCACCCTAGCCTCGTTCGCGGCCAAACCCGATGCCCAAGCCTTTGCCACCACCTACGGCGGCACGGTAATAACCTTTAAAGAAATAGACCTAGATTTATTAGCCAGCTTGTAACGGCTACATAGCTTACGATGAGCAAGCTGACAGAGTGTGTTTAGGGTCACCTTCGTCATCCCGGTAGTTATAGTGGTCAAGTCTTTTGAGCCGGGATCTGGCACTGCGCGTATCGGATTCGGCGTACCAAGGAAAGTTAATTGACCACGCTCTGCACGCCGTGAATCCGTCACTACTACGCCGGTCTTCCTTATATCTAATATAAGGGTACTGGCTCCGTTCGAGGCTTGGACTGGCGTCCTGCCAGTAACAGCAGGCTTAGCCCAATCAACTTACCTTTTCTCAGCTTTGGCGCAAAGGGGCACATAGCGCCTTACAAATAGTTGTGCCAGTGTTGGTTAAGCGGTCACCTACGTCATCCCGGTAGTCTTTTTAGCCGGGATCTGGCACTGCGCGTATTGGATTAAATACAGAGCAGGCGTCATGAGAGCCTTGTTGAAGGCGCGGCAGGCTATATGAGATCCTCGATAAAAACAACTCGAGGATGACGTTTTTTCCTTCTCATCTTCTTAGTCTTTTGAACGGCGGTCTTTCGATGGACAAATTAGCGACACAAAAAATGGTCATTTTCTTATAAAAACACGGCTTTGATACGTATTAGAAATAGTATCGCGAATTTAATAAACAAAGCCGAAGTTTCAAGCAAGTCGTAACTCGCTTTTGCGCGTTAGCGAGTAATGTTATTCACTAACACGCGACCAAAAGTATGGTTTCATTATCAAGTTTCTGTAGCTTCTGAGATAGATAACGCATCCTCGATCTCAACTCCTAGATATTCGATGGTACTTTGCAGTTTTGAGTGACCAAGTAACAACTGAATAGCTCTTAGGTTTTTAGTCTTTGCATAAATCAATGATGCTTTCGTTCGGCGCAATGAATGGGTTCCGTATTGAGTAATATCAAGCCCTAACTCGCTGACCCATTCCTTCACTATATTTGCATAGTAATGATAACTCACATGAGTATTTCGTTTACGTCGGCTAAAAAATATAAAATCA
>Ga0209292_1001327_pt1 | contig 30282 bp, 23 predicted proteins | sample GOMGulsemesocosm_2_FD_184634 | JGI IMG/M metagenome (GOLD analysis project Ga0209292, IMG submission 184634) | Methane-oxidizing microbial communities from mesocosms in the Gulf of Mexico - GOM9C Gulf of Mexico (SPAdes) (version 2) | ecosystem: Environmental > Aquatic > Marine > Cold seeps... | reverse complement strand
CAAACTCAGGTGTATCGACATATCCCCATTGCAAGGGAAAGTCTTGCCAGATCACCATACCTAATTGGTCTGCTAATTTATAAAAACGCTTAGGTAATACATGTGCATGTACACGAATAGCATTAATGTTCGCTTCTTTCATTAAGGTTAAGTCTGCCAAAAAACGTTCTTCTGTCATTTCAGAAAGCCATTGCCATGCAATGTAATTAGTTCCTCTGACAAAGAAATTATTACCATTAATACGCCAAAGTCCATTCGGCTCATCTACAGTAAATTCTCTAAAGCCAACTTGTTGGCTTTTGTAGGCATAAGATTTTTGTAAATCTTTAATCTGTATTTTTACTGTATATAGGTGAGGTTCGCCGTGTTCCCATGGGGACCAAAGCAGTCGTTTTTTTGGAGGAAGTGCTAGTTGTAACGTCTGTTTTCCTTCACTAAAGGAAATATTTTTTTCGTAACTCTCCACCCGTTCATCTTGGTAGTACAAGCTATATTCTACTATTGCTCGGTTACGACTATTCGATAGAACATCAACACTGATATTTGCGCTTGAGTCACCATTTTCGTGTATTTTAGGCGTGAATTGAAATTGTTCAATGGTATGGAGTTCATTAATTTCTAGCCATACTGACTGCCATATGCCACCGGTATTTTGCTCTTGGCCACGCTCTGACCAAGCTCCACCCGGCCGAGTATCGTGATGACCCAAAACACCTTTAATATATTGCTTATGTAAAGACCAAGATTGCCCGGAGTTCTCTTGTGGGCTATTCACCCTCACTACCAGTAAATTTTCACCTTGCTTTAGGTACTGAGAAACATCGAAGCGGAAAGACTGAAAATAGCCTTCGTGAAAACCTACATGCTGACCGTTTACCCAAACATCAGCAAAGTAATCAACGCCATCAAAAACTAATTGATATAATTGTTTAGGGGTTTTAGCATTAACGGTAAATGAGGTTTTATACCAAGCAACGCCGGAATGTTCATATCCTTCACTAAACCAATTGCTCGGCACTTTTATTGATTTAAAACCACTAAAATCAGTACCCTCTTGATAATAATTTGAAGCTGCACTATTTGAGGGATAAAATAACCAATTATCTTTTAACTCGATACGTTGTGCCGAGTATTGGGCCGGTTCAACTTTTCCAAATAGACTTTGGCAACCGCTAGTCGTCAATATAAAGAAAAAGAGCAAACATCCCAGATTAAGAGAATTTTTTAACCATTTTGAAGTGGTTATTGTCAGATTCTGTCCAATAAGATACATCATCCATAAGGTCCTTTACTAATTGAAGGCCACGACCACTAACTTCCCAGCTTGTCGTGTCATTTTTATCAACAAGATTCCAATCTACTCGCTTAGCTAAAGTACTATCAGGCATAGAATCACCTTCATCACTTATCACTAATGAAACTTCAGTTTTGGACAGATTAACTTTAAAGAAAATAGCTAAATTATCTTTTTCTTTATAAGCGTGTTCTATGACATTGTTTGCTATTTCTACTACACATAATTCGATGCAACCCAATAAAGCATCAGAATCAGTTTCCAGTTTAACCATGGCAATGATGGCTTGAGCAACAAGGGCAACTTCGGCATATTTGCTCTTACAGGTAATTTCAATCTCTTTGGTGGCCATCAGATCATCCCGCAAGTGTGCTTTTTTCGTGATTCGCAATCAGTAAAGATGCGTTGTATAAGTCGCAATCTGTAGCAGACTCAGATAATTTGCATCGACTGTCGTTAATAGCCCAACCAATTTTCCATTCTTGTAAATCTACATACTCACCACTTTTATCGATACAGTGTTGACCAAAAATGACTTTGTCTTCTAGGTTGACGATACTAGATATCCAAGTGTAATCGTCGATTAAACAATGTTTGATGATCGCACCACTCTCAATCACACAATTGGCACCTATAGTTGCTGGCCCTTCTATTTTTACGCCTTTTTCAATACGACTACCGCTGCCTATATATACGGGGCCAGTAATATCTACAGCATCAAAATCTACGTCAACATTAATACCGCACCAAACATTTTCTTTGATTTGGCGACCAGGGATCGGATACCCCGTGACTTTATTCATCAAAATATCTGAAGTCGCTTGCCAAATATCGGGTAACGTCCCTACATCAACCCATTGAAAGTCCATAGTGATCCCGTAAAATGGGATTTGTAACCCTGCTAATTTAGGGAATAAATCTCCACCTATGTCGTACTCTGCATTTGACGGGATATGCTCAAATATTTCAGGTTCAAAGATATATATCCCAGTATTGATTGTGGTAGACACAGCTTCTTCAGCAGTAGGTTTTTCTTGGAACTCTAAAATTTGTTGGTTGTCGTTTCGCTTAACAACGCCATATTTGTGTACTTCACTCAATGGAACGTCTTGTAAAACGATCGTCGCAATCCCTCCTTTTTCTTGATGGAAGGCTAAGGCTTTTTCAATATCTAAATCTACCCAAGCATCACCACAAACAACAATAAAACTACTGTCAAAAAAGTCAGCAAACTGTTGTATTTTTTTCATACCACCAGCAGAACCCAATGCTTTTGTTTTCATTTCACCGTTTTCTAGAGATCCTTCAAATGAATAGGTAATGTTGACACCAAACTGTTTTCCATCTCTAAAATAGTTTTCTATTTCTGATCCCATATAGCTTGTGTTTACAGCTATATCCTCAATATCAAACTTTTTGAAATGCATAATCAGAGATTCCATTAACGGCGTACGTAAAATGGGGATCATAGGTTTAGGTGTTGTTTTAGTTACAGGCCAAACCCTTGTACCTTTACCTGCAGCTAATATCATTGCTTTCATCATGATACATACTCCTGAGGTTATGCGATTGCTGTTAGTACTTCATCAATGTTTTCGTATTGGGTAAATAATCGATCCATTCGAGTTAATGTAAAGAGCCCTTTAACATTCGCTTGTGCTCCCACAATGACGATTTCACCCTGCGCTGCCATTAACTTTAAGCAAGAAATTAAAGCACCTAAACCACTACTGTCCATAAAGCTTACACAAGAAAGATCTAATACGACTTTGCTAAATCCCTTATTTACGACCTCTGAAAAGTATTTCTTAAACGGTGGTGCGCAACTGGCATCAAGTCGCTCCTCGTTAATAATTATGATTAATACGGCATCGCTAACTTTTTTATTGGTGAAATTCATAGTGCTCTCCTTCGCCATTCCATTGAATGGCCGTTATAGTGACGTCATCATCTAACTTTTTACTTTCAGTCCAATTCACAACAGTTTGATAAAGGTACTCAAGTAGATTATTAAGCGTTAAGTGGCTGTTTTCTTGAATTAACCTGCATAAGCGTTCATCGCCATACATTTCATCAGAACTCGATAATGCTTCAGGTAAGCCATCTGAAAACATGAATATTCGATCATACTTTTGCATTTGAAAGCTCTGCTTTTGGTAGTCAGCATCTTTTATTAAACCAACGGGAAAACCACCCTCACCAACAATAGTGCATGCATTATCTTGATGCTTAAAATGTATAAGGTGCGGGTGTCCGGCTTGGCAAAAATTAACATGACCTGTTTTTCTATTTAATTGCACATAGATCATGGTGAAATATAGATCAGAATTAAGATTATTTAATGCTTCACTGTCGTTAATTGATCTCACGGTGTCATGAACTTCTCGTACCTCAAGAGTTTTAGGTTCAAGCAACCAATCGGTATCGTTGCCTTGTTTTAAGAGTTCGTTACCTAAAGCAAATGAAAACAAAGCCGATGGCACACCATGACCCGAAACATCAATTTGGTAAAAGGCAAAAAGATCCTCATTTAAGTCTCGATAGCCATATAAATCGCCACCAATATACTCACAAGGTTGGAATAGTGAGGTGATTTCTACTGATTCCACATTAAGCTCAGGATCTGGTAATATCGTTTTATGCAATTCAGCCGCGGCAATTAAATCAACCTTCATACGCTGAAGCGCAACTCTTAATTCGTCATTGGTTTCACGTAACTCATTTTGGAGCTGCTGCATACGCAAACCTGCGTACACTCTAGCAAATACTTCCTTTTCTTCAATTGGCTTTTGTATGAAGTCATCAGCTCCGTAGCTCATTCCCATAGCTAAGCAATCTTTGTCGTTAATATTTGTAAGTAACACGATGTAGGTAAATTTTTGGTTCTCCATCGCTTTAATTCTTAAGATAAGTTCAAAACCATCCATGCCCGGCATTACCCAGTCGGTAATAACCATAGCAACATCGTTATTTTTTTCTAAAAATTCGTAAGCTTCTTCACCAGAAGAGAAAGCAAATAAGTCAGCATCAACATCTTTCAAAACCGTTTGTAGTTGATAACGTATAATCGCTTCATCATCGACCATAACAACTTTCATTCTTTCAGATTCTGCCAACCTAATACTCCTTCATCACAGAGTGTTTAGTTTGTTGAAACAACCACGTTATTGCTTCAGTGTCTGCGTAAGCATCGTCCCAAACGTTATGCCAACTGTCTGAAAATTCGTGGTAATTAACATCGGCTCCTATTTCTTTAAGATACTTGTACATAAGTCGAGATTCTTTCACGGGTACAATCTCATCTTTACCACCATGTGCAATCCAGGTAGGTATATGTGACACAGCCATAGCAGTCATTTTATATAAGTCAGAGCCCTTATACTGATACGAAATGCTCCCTTCAACGGGCTGATGTCCTCCACCAGGTTTAACTCTACCTGCAATCACTAAAAGTGCACTCCACATATCAGGGTGTTTACTGGCTAACTCCCAAGCACCAAACCCACCCATAGAAACGCCTGTTAAATAGGTTTTGTCATTATTAATTAGGTATTTATTTTTTGTATCCTCGAGCGCTGTAAGGGCAATTTTTTCGCATAGAGGTGTCGACCACCATAAGGTTTCCGGGCATTGAGGAAAAATGGCTATGGTAGGGAATTGTTCAGGTCTACGTCTTATAGCGCTACCCAGCCCAACCTCTGTTGCCATTAGAGCATTATCACCACGCTCGCCAGCCCCATGAAGAAACAACATTACCGGCCACTTTTTATCCATTGGGTAGTTTTGTGGCACGTAAATTTGATATTGGTAAGGCTTACCATCAACCTCAATAGCTTGATTGATAAAACCGGTGTGATGTTTTTCTTGGTCAGCAAAACATACAACACTATTTAATATTAAAGCGCTTAAAAATAATTTAACGAGGCACATATTTAAATAAAAACTCCCTTTTAACCATGACCCATAGAGCTAGAATAGCCCCCAAATGACATAAGCTGTTAAACCAAATATTCGCTGTGTGATACATAGGTTTAACGTCTGAAAACTGTGTTATTGCTTCCACAACAACTACCAAAATTAAGTGCATAATAAAAACATACAAACTGGCCTGTCCCAGTGGGATCAGTAACCAACCTATTGCTTTATTGATAGGTTGCCAAAAATACGTTAAACACCAATACATAAAGGTAAGAAAACAGGCGTAATTAACGATCCTTAAAATGCCTAATTTGTTCTTATCAAAAAAACGATGATGCAAGTCGTAAAAGGTTCCGGCTTCAATCCAACCTAAATTAACTTCGGGAGGAAAGGCTTTATTAGGCGAATTCCAAGCCAATAAAATAAAGGCAAAACTCATTAAGGCACAAAAAATAACGAGACGATGATAATTTTTTTGAGAAAAACTACGAGACAATTCTTCTTTGAAATAACCTGCCATTAACCCAAATACATACAAAATTTGCCAACTAAATAGCGGAAAAGCATATTCAAATTGAGCTTGAGTGATACGAATTGGATAGGCCATATTATAAAAATATAAAATAATACAACCTAAACAGACCCATTTAGCTTTTCCTTGATTAAATAACCAAATAGCCACGGGGGTTAGTAATAATAGAACGCAATATAAACCTAATATTTGAATTTGATGCGGGCTAGTTCGTAACAGCAATATGTTAGCAACGGATCGAAACCATTCACCTTCTAAACTCGGAAACAGCTTGTAGACTTCGCCATTCGACCAATTTTTAAATGTTTTAATAACGGTAAGATCAATGAAGGGTAAAGCTGAAAGCACAATGACAAATAAAACAATAAACACATTAACTTTGTATAATTGCACACTACGTTCAAACAACTTTAATGTGCTAGCTTGGTATCCAGATTTTACATTAATGCGTTTATGCACTTGACCAAGCACGTAACCTGATAAAATAACAAACCCTTCGGCTCCAGAGATTAAACCGACACGTTCCCAAGAAAAAAAATTAAACCATGAAAAAATTTCTATGTGTACCACCACCAAAATAATCATGACGGTGCCACGTATAAAATCGACTCTTAGATCTCGCTTCCCAGCTGTTACGTTATATTGCATAGTCCCTTTATCTTGATGACCTAAACAATCAAAGTGTAGGACAAAATTTCAAAATAAAAAGAAATAATCCAAAGTGATGTCATTAATTGTTCACTTAGGTAATTAATAAATCGATAATTAAAAAATAGACAATTAAAAAACCCATGACCAAGCCACACTAATGCCGCCACTTTTGAAACGCCCGGTATTATTGGCAGGTTCTCGCCCAGGCCAACGGTTTCCAGAGTAATTATTGTATTGAATAGTGATTGTTCCTGGTCGCCAATCAAAATAGCCAAAACCATAGATAAAATCAGGGTTCCAAGGCTGCTGTTGTGATTTATCAAAATAATGAAAAGCGGTAATGTTGACATACCATGGTCCAGAAATTGTATATTTACAGCCAAAACTTCCAGTTCGTTTCCATTTTCTCAATTTACTGGTTTTGGCATCAAAAAATTCTGGCACAACGCTGTAACCAATATTACAACCTAGTCGTCCACCTTCGTTTAAGGTAAATAACCGACTAAAGCGCTTCGATACCGGAAATTTCCAACCAAGCGTCCAAGAACCTTGTTTGAATATTGTGGCTTTTTCTCCTGACGGTCTATCAGGGTTCAATCGATTTCCGCCGTAGTTTGCGTATACCAAGCTAAAGGTATATGGTCGCCAGTCGCTGTATCCCATGGTGTAAACAAAGTCGGGATTCCAAGACTTTTGAATATCTTCATTCCGGTATTTAATCAAAGCACCACTAATAAACCAATTTCCAATAGGGCTAAATTTTAAAGACGCTGCATAACTAATATTGCTAACACTCAAGTCACCATCTCGCCCTTCACCTGATTGAGTGACTGATTTAGTTAACGGATATCCAAAACTAAAGCCACCACTGAATCTTGAAGCAATATTTTTCCATTCTTCGTCATATTTTTTTTCTTGCCATTTATGAATTGGGAAGGTAAAAGACGATTGTACTGCGGTCCAAATAGGTTGTTCGTCACTCTTTTTATTAACTCTTTTAGTTGTCGTTGAAAACTGTTTTTTCTTTTGTATTTTTTTAGCTAAAGGAACAATTTTTGATAAATAAGATCCTTCCGTATTTGTCATTTGTTCTGCCCCATAAACCTTAGTCAACATAACGGTAGCTGATGCAAGCAGTAGATAAATATAAATTTTATTTGTCATGTTGCACCTCCCTGTTGTTTTATGAGTAAAATAGCGAATATTATTTTCTTTGCTATGCTTAAAATATTATTAATTTTTGCGAGTCAAGGGAATGACAATTTCATCTCCAAAACACGTCATTTTTATTATTGTTTGTTTTTTATCTCTAGCATTTAACTCTACTAATACATATGCAAAAATTCTTGATAAAGCAAAGTATTACAAGCAGAAAGTTTCAGTTTTTGGCAAAGAACGTGAATATTATGTTTATCTTCCTGCCAAATTAGACTTAAAAAAGAAATACCCTGCCGTTATTGTTTTTCACGGATATGAGTCTGATGCTAATGGGACCAAGTGGCTGTTAAAACCTGAAAAACTTGCCGATAAATATCAATACATTCTCATTTTCCCAAATGCGATAAATAAAAGCTGGAATGTCGGTAAAGGGCTTGGCTCTGTTAATCGTAAAGTGGACGATAAAACGTTTTTAACCAAACTATTAGATGTGGTTGTTGCTAGGCACCCGATTAACAAAAAGAAAATCTATTCAATGGGTTTTTCTAACGGAGCGCAAATGTCTGCATTAGCATATTGCAGCTTTGGGCACAGAATAGCGGCTAATGGTTTAGTTGCCCACTCAATGAATATTAAAGATTGCACCCCTAAGTTTAAAACCCCTTTAACAATATTTCAGGGAACCAAAGACAAATATGTTCCATATTTGGGCGGTGGAAAATACCAATTAAGATCGTATAAAGACAGTGTTAATTTTTTTGTTAAAGCGAATGGCGTTGAAGCTATAAAAGATACACCGGTAAAGCTTAATACCGTGAGCTGCGACCGTTTTCAAAACAAGAAAAAATCATCAAAGGTTATTGGTTGCTCTCTTAAAGGAAATGGTCATTCATGGCCCGGAGCTCGTGCTTTCAAACCAGAAATATTTGGTAAACAGAACACTGAAATCAATGCTACTGACTTCTTATTTAGGTTCTTCAAAAACTATTCCCTACCAAGTGAGGCCAGATCAAAAACAGAAATTGCAAAAACTAGTCAATATTTATACAAAAAGAAACAAGCGTCAGCCCCTATTGCTAAACGTAAAAAAACGATGGCTAAGCCCGCTAAAAAAATTAATTTTGTGAAAAAGATCTACAAAAAAGGCAAAAAGAAAAGTGTCTATTATGTGGTTGAACCAACAAAGAAAAGTGATAAGCCCAAAACTGCCATTATTGTTTTTGGTGCTCCGCCTTACACGCCAAGAAACTTACATAGTATTTTAGATGCCGATAAATACTCGAACATGTTTAATTTTGTATATATTTATCCGCAGTGGAACACTAAATATGGCCCGGTAAGTAAAACATTTGATGACTTTTTTATACACCAGATTAAAGATGCTTATTTAAAGGAAGATGGACGATTATTTACATTGGGTTTTTCTAGTGGAGGAGAAGCAAGCCAAAATTATTATTGTGATTATAGTTACTTACTCACAGGAGCCGTAACCGCCAACTATTCATGGAAAAATAATGGCTGTACTCCTTCAACTCATCGCCCTGTCATGGTACTACAAAGCAAAAAAGATCCCGTTGAACCCTATCAAGGAAGTGATAAAAGCAACAAATCAAGCTTTAGAGAAACCATTAACTTTTTAACTAATGACCTTAGCCCAATGATCACCAGAAATGATTATGTAAAAGGTAAAGATCATCGATGTGGTGTATGGAAAGATCCAAACCTTAGTCATAAAGTCGTTGAATGCTCTACAGATTGGGGAGGCCATAACTTAGCAGGAAGTCCTTTTAAATTTGATAAAAAGTTTGGTCCGCAAATGAAGCATTTTAAAGCTCCTAAAATAATCTCTGAGTTTATTTTTAATCAAAAACATCATCACTTTTCGTATTTCACCAATCATTAGGATCTTATAATGCGTAAAACACTCATTGCCGTTGTATTATCGCAATTTTCAACGCCTGCATATGCTGACGATACAATAAAGTTTCTTTCTGAAGAGCAAACACTACAATCTATTCAGGCTTATGCATACGAAGCAAATAAAAATAAAGAGCTTTCTATTGTTCACGAACAGATAGATTATGTTAATCAAGCTGAAACCCTTTTAAACCTTCCTGGAGTCTATGTATTTACCGACTATATCTACGCGGTAAATTCCTCAATAAAAATAGAAAAAAGCATCCCTTTCCTTATTGAAGAGCGACTTAGAAAAGCGGGAATATCGGTATATTCAAAAAAAGAAATTGAAAAAATTAACGGTAACCCTGAAATACAGTTTTATCTTTCTGCCACGGAAGGATCCCAATCATGCTGCTTAAGTATATGGATGTCGCTATTACAAGGCGCATCATTAGTTAGAGATAATCGTTTAAGAAAGAAAATGGGCTCTTGGGGCGCAGGGGAAAAAAGCGACTGCAGTACAGGTAGAACTGACGGTGATGTAAGAGAAATGGTACTTAGACAAGTTGATAAATTTATACTGGATTATCGCGCTATCAATAAACATTTATATGAATATCCTGTCGAAATAGAAGGTCATTACAGTAACGATGTCTATATAAATAGTTCACAATCAGAACAAGCGATGTCAATTGAAATTGTAAGAACAAAAGATGGTGATTATGCGGTTATTAAACAACACATTAATAATAACGCTATTATCCCTGTGGTTGTGCCTATTTATATTGCCGGGTTAGAAGTTAGCTTTGTTGTGTCTTCATCAAAAGCACATAGCAGTATTGTGGGTAATTACAGTGGAACCATTACCCGTGTGGGCCTTACCTTACAAAAAAGTGATACGGAAGGAACGCATTTCCTTCCGCGACGCTAGCTTTCTATTTATAGAAGAGACTAATTCTTATTGAAACTTGGGTCTGGCGTGCCTGAGAAACACCCAACTACGTATGGATAATTATCGGTAATGTAATAACCATATACGCCATTAATCGTCATGCCATTACATTCATCTAAATCCCCTAGTGACTCGACATATTCATAGTCATCGCGAAACGATCCATCATAGCTTCCACCAGGCTCTCCTGTACCAGAAGGTCGTGTACCACTTTTAAGTTGATAACTAGGTAAAGCTTTTCGTATAACGCCAGCATCATCAAAAAAGGAGCCAAAAATAGGGAAGCCATCAGCAGCAAAGCCAACAACAGGAGATGCATTTTGTCCGTCATCAGAAAACAACGCAAATGGCGAGCCGTGATAATGATAGGTTCCATCAGGCTGCGCGTGTGCATTATGGCTGTCGACACGGAAACCGTTAGCAGGATGCATAGGATCGTAACGCCATGGTTGATTCATGTCGTTACAACCAACTTTACCATTACCTACGTTGTAACAACCTGCCGCTAACAAGTCGACTTTTACACCATTCAATAATATTGCGTTATCAACCGTTAAACTTATAGGTGTAATGTCTGACGCTATAGCGGGTGATTGTGTTATTTCAAATTCATCGTTTTGTTCACTAACATTGTTAGGAAAGGCCTCCCCACCATCATTAAAGTCGTGATTAGGGATAGCATTAGTGGTAAATACACATTTATTGTTTTGCAGCGTGATCATAAGGTCGCCAACAAATACTGTGTTGTTATTTACGTCTTGCACATTTGATAAATAGCTAGCGACATAATCAGCACAGTTGCCACTATTATTTGAAAGAATAATATTGGTAATATCTTGTGCTGTATCACTATTCTCACCCGTAATACTTTGACCAAATGCTAATAAAGCATCGTATTGTTGAATGACACTATTATCTGAAGATTGAATTAAATCATCAGTTTCACTGAAGTTATCCGTTAGGGAAAATAACTCTTGAGTGCCATCTTCAAATTTTATTAATTTATGGGTTTGAGAACGTACAGACCAACCTGTTGTATCGTCTGATTGAAATTCGGTATAAGCGTAATTTTGTGCACCAGAGCTATCGCTTTCAAAAGTATTTTTAAAGCTATAGCTGTCGTGAATTTGGCTAACCGAACTTCCAGCAAGATCAGCTATAGTCGCGTATAGATCGGTGGCTGTGACTATAGCTGATTCTCTACTATTAGTGCGGGTTACGCCTTTACCAGAAACGATCATTGGGATTGCTACACCACCTTGATATAAACTGCCTTTACCATGAGAGTTTTCAAAGCTGGCATTATCAATAACACCTTTTGGCGAACCATTGTCGCCAATAAAAATCACGACTGTATTATCTCTTGTGGCTTGATCCATTGAGCTTAACAAACGGCCAATTTCAGTATCCATTGCTTCTATTGCCGCTAAGTAATAATCACGCTTATTATTATTGATATCTTCACTGTCGCCAGACAAGGTTCTATCATGTAAATTTTCAGGAGGTAAATGCATTGGCGAATGTGGAGCTGAGTATGCCACCCAAGCAAACCAAGGATCACTTTGCTGACCTAACCAATCAATCGCTAAATTAGTAATATGTGTCGTGTGATACTGTGTTGACGCCTCGACCTCACCATTAACTGTTAGCTCCCAATTATAGTAATCGGTTAAATTCCCTAAATTACCTGCGTAGTGCTGTAAGCCAACATCATTAGGATGACTCGCATCAGAATCTCCACCGCCCACATGCCATTTGCCAAAAACAGCCGATTGATAGTGTTGGGTTGCTTCATTACTAGCAAGATATTTTTGTAAAATAGTATGATCGGCTGACAACTGTGCTGGAACGTATGTTACATCGCTATTAATGCCGTACTTCCCTGTAAGAATAGTTGCTCGTGTTGTAGTACAGGCAGGTGTCGCCCAAGCATTATCATAAGTAATACCGGTATTTGCTAGCGCATCAATACTCGGTGTATTTGGAAGGTCGGTACTGTAACTGTATTGTGCAGATGCATCTAACCCTTGATCATCCGATATAATAAATAGAATATTCGGTGATGTTTCTGTTTCTGTTTCTGTTTCTGTTTCTGTTTCTGTTTCTGTTTCTGTTTCTGAGCCATTATCAGATGGAGTAGTAACAGGTACAATTATCTCTTCATTATTATCAGAGCTGCCACCTGAACCACCACACCCAATAAAGCTGAACGTTATTAATATTATACTAGCTATTTTAATATTCATCATTCGCCACTTTTTAAAAACATCATTGATATAAGCATACGTCACAATAACGTTTGAAAGCTAATATTTACACTTATTTACCCTTGTTGTTTAGTCACTATTCAGTGCAGATATATCAGTGCTTAGATATCCGAGCCTAGATAAGCCAGCACCGAGAACATCAGGTACTGCGCTACACAGAGAAATATAGTGCGATATATTTTTTCGTGTTCTTTGTGACCTCTGTGGTTCGTGCTGTTTTTTTGCGTTGAATAGTTACGTTATTTATTTGTAACATAAGAATATACGTTCTACGGCCAAGAGCGTGTTGATCTTTGTTCAACAGCCTTTAAGCTCTAGTCTATATACCCGTTACCATTCAAGATGCATGTTTCAGAGTGCTTGAGCACTTTGAATGGTAACGGGTATAATAGCTTTAGTCTTTTTTAGTTTGAGTCGCCCGTGCCTGTATCTACAAATAATCACTGTTTCATTACTTTTGAAAATAGTCTCAATGATATTGAGCTACCTCAGAGTTTTACCTTTCCTTTTTTTTATACGCCCCATCCACTATCTATTAGTGCAGCACAACAATTACAAAAAATGTTGAATCATGAAAAGTTAAGCACAGAAACGGGTAAAATGTTTGGTGTGTTAGTGGTTAAAAACGAGCAGAATGAGTTAGGTTTTCTCTGCGCTTATTCTGGGCAATCCACTGTTTTATCTAAACGTGCTTATTTTGTTCCGTCTTTATCACAAAACACTGAGAATTCAGCTGAATTCTTAACAGAACAAGCAGCGATAAATCAAATAACAATACAACTTAAGACGTTAACCAGTAACCCTAAAATTCAAGAGCTGAAAATAACTATAAAAGAGATGGAACAATCTTTTACTAACGATGTAACTAAGATGCAAATATCTATGGCATCAACACGAAAAAGTCGCAAAGAACAACGCAGCGTAGCTGAGTCAATTTTAGATAAACCCAACCTTGAAGAGTTATATAAAAAACTATCTCAACAAAGTATTGATGAAAAGAATGCATACAAGGAATTAAAGCGCATAGGGAGAAAGCGTATTGGGCAAACGCAAAATGAATTCAATATTCTAGAAACAGAGATAAATGCCACAAAAGCACAACGAAAGTCTCGTTCATTCGCGTTACAACAATCTTTATTTCAACAATATCAGCTATTAAATGCTGAAGGTAACAGCAAACCTTTATTGACAGTTTTCAAAGACACACCTCAAGGCATTCCGCCATCAGGAGCTGGTGATTGTGCTGCGCCTAAATTATTGCAATTTGCCTTTCAAAATAACTTACAGCCAATTTCAATGGCTGAGTTTTGGTGGGGAGAAGCTCCTAAATCAGAAATACGTCAGCACAAAAATTATTATCCTGCCTGTATTGGCAAGTGTGAACCTATTTTAAATTGGATGATGGAAGGGTTAGATGTAGACGAAAATCCCTTATTGAGTAATCCAGGGCATAACAAAACGATAGAAATAATTTATCAAGACGATGCGATTGCGATAATAAACAAGCCTCATGGATTACTCTCCGTATCAGGTAAACATATTCAAGACTCAGTACAAACACGCATGAAACAGTTATTTCCGCATGCTACTGGGCCACTGATTGTACATAGGTTAGATATGCCGACATCTGGCCTTATGGTTATAGCCTTGTCTAAAAGAGCCAATAAAGCGCTGCAAAAACAGTTTATTCATCGTGGTATAAAGAAGCGTTATGTGGCTTTAATAGACGGTAAACCCAATGCATCAACAGGCTCGATTAACTTACCATTACGCGGTGATTTTCTCGACCGACCAAGACAAATAGTATGTGAAATTGATGGAAAACAAGCGGAAACTGACTGGGTTGTTGTAAGCCCAAATAAATCTAATCAAACAAAAGTTTATCTTTCCCCAAAAACAGGACGAACCCATCAATTAAGAGTACATTGTGCGCACTCTCAAGGACTAAACTCTCCTATAATAGGAGACGAGCTTTATGGAAAAAGTAATAAAAGACTTTATTTACATGCTGAAACACTTACATTAGAGCATCCAATAACAAAAGAAATAATGACCTTTCAAGCAAAAGAAGATTTTTAATTGTAGATTCTATTTCCTTCGGTTTTCAAAACGGTAGAGTTTAAGCAACATAGAAGAAATAATATAACTAGGGGCTAATACTGGTCAGTCAAAAAATAGAATGCACCACAGCAGGCACAGAGAACACCGAGAAAAAAGTCGCACTTTATTTTCTCGGTGTAGCGCAGCGCCTCGTTGTTCTCGGTGGTGTATTATCTAAGCACTGAATAGTTACGAAAGAATAAGTAAAATAAGCTATATATAAGCTATGCTAATCGTAATGTTCCTTTAAAAAGTTGTAAGGTAAATAATTATGCAAAGAAAAAAAAGTCTGTGTAAGTTTGTTTATTGTATTTATATTTTATTATTTACCATGGGTTGTGGCGGTTCCAGCGGCGACAGTAATACGACAATAACACCCTCTGTAGAACCACCAACAACAGAAACTCCAAATACTGAAACACCTAACACCGAAACACCTAGCACCGAAACGCCTGCTACTGGAACTCCAGAAGAAAACAACCTTCCTGAAAATAACTTAACAACCAATTCACTTGGTGACATTAGTTATACAAAACTTGTTAACAGAAATCCTGACTGTGCAGCTTATGTGGGTAGTTATTCAGCAACAATCCACGATAGCCAACAAGGTAGTGAATTTACCAGTAACCTAACAATAGCTGCAGATGACACAAACTGTACCATGAGCAGTAATAACATACCGAATCATGATGTTGGAGAAGAAACAACAACAGGCAACAATTTTGCTTCAGAGGTTGCTCCAAATATCCTCGACTATGTTATTACCGTCCCACGAAATCCAACAAAATCAGCTGCCGCTACTTATGTAAGAAAACAAGGAGGATTTATCACCATAAACGGCATCATGCTTAATGGTATTGATCTCGATATGGATTCCGCTTTTTGTTACAACCCAGAATTTACTACGCCATTAAACATTGGCTTAGGAACACGTACTCAATGTGGACTGTTTGCTGATTGGTACGCAATACCTGCGGCGAATCCTGATTACGTAACCTTAGATAAATTTACTGGCCACCCATTTGATGGTCGTTATCATTATCATGGCGATAACGAAGGCCTTTCCAATGTCGAGCAAGGTGATGTAGAAAACCCTTCTTCAACTATTGTCGATCCTAGCGGATCACCGGTTATTGGTTTTGCACCTGATGGTTTTCCTATTTACGGACATTATTTTTACGATACAGAAACGAATACACTACGAAAAGCAAAATCAAGCTGGGTCGTTTATGAAACAGAACGAGAAACACCCGATGGTTCTGCTATTTCAGCTCCGACAATTGCCACACACCCAAGAGGGATCTTCGTCGAAGATTGGTATTACTCTCCCGAAACTGGAGATTTAGATGAATGTAACGGTATGACAGATGCGTATGGTAATTATGGTTATTATTATACTGAAGACTACCCTTACGGACCACTTTGCTCTTTTGGAACACCCGATCCTTCTTTTGTTTTAGAAAATACCGCCTACGATAGCGGCGAGTAGTTATTAACACCTGGGAACCTTAAACTTGAAAGCTGGTATGACCACTGTTATGGTGTTTAAAACGATTAAGCAGGTTAATTCACCATGACAAACTTTGAAACACGTGACGAAAAAGTCACTTGTGCTGACAGCTATATTCTCACTTCAACAATTTACACACCTAAAATTGATGTCAAAGGTGCTGTATTGATTGGTCCTGCTACCGGTATTAAGCGTCAGTTTTACGCTAAATTTGCCTCATTTTTAGCTGAAAACGGTTATGGTGTTATCACTTTTGACAACCGAGGCATTGGTGAGTCTCTGCATGGTTTAATACAAAACTGTGAAGTTACTCTTCAATGCTGGGGTGAAAAAGACATGCCAGCCGTGTTAACCCATCTGCAAACGACTTTTCCTAATACCAAGTATCATCTTGTTGGCCACAGTGCTGGCGGGCAGCTTATTGGGCTAATGGAAAACGCTAGAGAAATTAGTTCGATGTTTAATGTGGCAAGTTCATCTGGTCAATTAAGCAATATGCATCTTAAAGATCAATTTAAAGCCCATTTCTTCATGAACATTTTTATGCCTGTAAGTAACTTTTTATTTGGTCACGTAAAATCACAATGGGTTGGCATGGGTGAACCTTTACCTAAAAAGGTATCCCAGCAATGGCAATATTGGTGTAACGGCAGTGGCTACGTAAAAACAGCTTTTGGAAAAACGGTACACACACATTTATACAACGAGCTAACTACACCCTCTATGTGGATTAATTCGCCAGATGACTTCATTGCCAATAATAAAAACGTGCAAGAAATGATTAGCGTATTTGCTAACATTAACGCCGAAACGAAAACATTATTGCCACATGAATATGGGCTTAAAGAAATTGGGCATATGAAGTTTTTCAGTAAAAAATCTCAAAACCTTTGGTCTTATGCTATCGATTGGCTAGAAAAAAATTAGTCAACATTAAATATAAACCTCTGTAGTAAGGTTTTTTTATAACTACAGAGTTAAATATTCAACTAAACGTTTGGTCAAGCTGGTTTCGGAAACATTAGGTGCCCAAGTAGCATATAAACTAATAGGTTCAATCTGCCAATTCTCTAAAACGTGTACTAACTCTCCACTATTTATTAACGGGTTAGCTTGATAGTCAGCCAAACTAGCTAATCCTAAACCTTGCAAACAGTAGAAACTCATCGCTTCTACATTATTAACGCGTATTTGATGATTAAACTCTATATCAACAGTGTGTAATTTCCCGTTTTTCTGTGAGGAAAAACGTCGGAAACTTGGCAATTGCTCTAGCTTAATCCAACACCAGTTATTTATATCGTTCAAAGATTTAGGTTCTTTGTGTGATTGATAAAACTCAGGTGTACAAACAAGCCTTCGGTTAATCTGCCCAACTTTTTTAGCTTTTAAGTTACTGTCTTCAAGCTCTCCAGCCCTTATTGCGAGATCAATGCCCTTTTCTATAATATTTTCTCGGGTGTCAGAAAAATTCACATTTAAGATGACGTTTTTGTGTAATTTAGCAAACGCTGAAATTTTCTGATTAATCGGTGAGTGACAAAGGGCTGAGGGTAATGACAACGATAACTCACCCGATGGTTCTGTTTTCACTCCCTCAATTTGTTCAATACCTACTTTAGCTGCATCCATCATTGCAGAGACACTACGATAAAATAACTCCCCCTCATTGGTTAAAGATAAATGACGAGTAGAACGGTATATCAACGCCGCTCCAATACGTTTTTCCAATTGCGTAATATGATAACTGACGACAGAGGGAGATAATGACAATGCACGAGCCGCTGCTCTAAAAGAACCTTTGTTGATAACTTCAGCAAAAATAGCCATAGATTTTAAGTCATTTATCATTCAACTGTTCCATTCAATGAAATTAATAAATCAAATTAAACCATCTAATCATATAAACAACAATCCTCTACAATATAAAAAACATCAGGATTTTCACTATGGACCTTCTCATTGCTATGTTCTTATTCTCATTATCAATGTCGATAAGCCCCGGACCAGTTAATTTAATTTGCTTAACTAGTGGGGTTAACCATGGCTTTAGAAAAACATTGCCTTTTGTATCTGGTGCAACCATTGGGTTCACGCTATTGCTGATTTTAATTGGAACAGGAATTGGCTTCATTACAAATAAATATATCAATATATTTAACATACTAACTTACTTGGGCAGTGCCTTTATCGCTTACGTAGGATGCAAAATCATTGCTTCATCAAATACAACGTATTCTGCTTCTCAAAACACTAAAGCTCCAAGCTTTACTCACGGCTTTATGATCCAATGGTTAAATCCAAAAGCGTGGTTAGCCTGTATAGCCGGAACAACAGCATTTGGTATTTCTACCTCAACTGAAAAACTCGTTCTTTTCGCCAGTATATATTTTATCGTTTGTTATATAGGGATCAGTGCTTGGGCTTTAGCGGGTAATAAATTAAGTAACTTGCTCGATGATTCAAAATATATGAGCGTATTTAATACCGCGATGGGGATTTTGTTAATCGGAATAGCTATATATTTACTCTTAAGCTAAAAACGAAAAAATAGACAGGATTAAAAAGTGAATTCTAATACACATTAAAAAAACATTAAAAACACATTATTATCAAATAATTACATATAAAAAATGAAATTCATAAAAATTTACATCTTGTATTGTCAATGTGTTTATTGTATAAAATCTGAGTGAAAATCAGGCAGTAATAGAAAAACCATAACAATAATTGATAACGGAGATATCTATGTTTATGAAAAAATCTAGCCCTACCCTTCCTTATACTTTTGCACTTAGTACCTTAGCTTTAAGTATGTTTTCAAGTGTAAACGCAGCCGAACTTGTTCAATTAAAAGGCAATGGAGCCAACCAGCTCTCATCTACTCTTAATTCGCTCAATCAAACAAAATCTGGGGTAAGGTCAACTGAAGTTTTATATTCCTTTGAACTCGTAAGAGTCATAATGGGCATTAACAGTACGGTTAACAAAACAGTTAACGACGTTAAACACACCCGCCATCAACAATACTACAAAGGCGTGCCCGTATTAGGTAAACAGGCAATCACTCACCAATCGAAAAAGCGTGGTGAACAATTAACCGGGCAATTACTTGCTGGTATTGAAAAAGACCTTAAAGGGGTAAAACCTGACTATAGCTCAACAGAAGCTTTACTTAAGCTTAAATCAATGAATAACCATAGTATCCCAGCTATGCTGTCAAGAGCACCAACCCCTCGTTTTAAAAATGAAAACAGCCAATTAGTGATCATTCAAAATGGCCATGGCAAAGCACAATTGGCCTATATGGTCAGTTACTTTGCTGAAAACCCTAAAGGTGGGGATCCAAGTCGACCACATGCCTTAGTTGACGCGACTAATTTAAAAATTATTAAACAATGGGATGGCTTAACAACTGATGCTATAGGTATGGGCCCTGGTGGTAATGAAAAAACCGGTTTGTATTATTATGGTGAAGATTACCCTTTACTTGATGTATCGCTTAGCGAAGACGAACTAACTTGTACTATGGAAAATAGCAACGTTAAAACCGTTGATTTAAATCATGGCACCTCTGGTACCGATGCATATTCATTTCTGTGTCCAGAAAATACCCATAAAGAAATTAATGGTGCTTATTCTCCATTAAATGATGCTCATGCTTTCGGTAATGTCACCTTTAATATGTATAGTGATTGGTACGACAGCGCACCGCTAACCTTTCAATTACAAATGCGTGTACATTACAGTACAGGTTATGAAAATGCTTTTTGGGATGGTTCAGCAATGACCTTTGGGGACGGTGGTTCCACATTCTTTCCATTAGTATCTCTTGATGTCTCAGCTCATGAGGTTTCACATGGTTTTACTGAGCAAAACTCTAATTTAATTTATGCTAACGAATCAGGAGGTATGAATGAAGCCTTCTCTGATATGGCTGGTGAAGCAGCGAAATTCTATTTCTCTGGAAGTAATGACTGGCGCTTAGGTTACGATATATTCAAAGGTCCTGGTGCGTTACGTTATATGGACAACCCGCCACTTGATGGTATTTCTATTGATCATGTTGATGACTATTACGAAGGAATGGATGTTCATCACAGCAGTGGAGTATATAACAAAGCATTTTACAATTTAGCAACAACTGCAGGTTGGGATACGCATTCAGCATTCGATGTTATGGTTCTTGCCAACCAAAACTATTGGTTAGCTGACTCTACCTTTCATGAAGGAATGTGTGGCGTTATCTCTGCCGCTGAAGATTTAGACTATAACAGCGCAGATGTAGCAAACGCGTTTAGCCAAGTTGGCTTAAACCAATCTGGAGCAACATTACTTACACCTAGTGAAAGTGGCGTTGTGAGATTGGGTGCTGAAGAACTATTAACCGTTGAAATTAACAGTTGTGGTATTCCAGATGATGTTGCAATTACAGTGACAACTTCAGATGGCGATTTTTCACTAAATGATGACGGTTTAGACGGTGATGTTATCGCTGGCGATGGTGTGTTTTCTGCTACTTGGGTTCCTTTAACAGAAGGTCCTGATACGTTAGTTGCAGAAATTCAATTAAATGGTGAAACTACCATTATTGAACGTAATATTAACGTAATAGATCTTGTCGCTTACAACATTTATGAAGCAAGTTATGAATGGGTAGACACTACGGCTGGAACTTGTCTTTCTTTAGGTGACGAGAGTCCAAGTGAAATAGTATTACCTTTTGCTTTTGAATTTTATGGGGAAGAACACACTTCCTTGATGGTTGATCCAAATGGTTACTTAAGCTTCATTTTAGATCCTATTTCAAGAAGCCTTTCTTGGACCAACTCTGAAATTCCAGCTGAGAGTGAACCAAACTCTATTGTTGCTCCATTCTGGGATGACTTTAATAACCCAGACAACGCAGTATGTTTTGTTGAACAAGGTACGGCTCCTAATCGTAGTATCACCATTGCTTGGAACGATACACCTCATTATCCATCTGTTGGTGCGGCATCTTTCTCTGTAACGTTAGAAGAAAGCACAAACGACATGGTTTTCAACTATAAAGATGTTGAATTTGGTAGCTCTTCATATGATTTCGGCGCTTCAGCTACAGTAGGTGTTGAACATAGCTCTGGGACTTTTGCTTCTCAATACTCATTTAACGAAACCGTATTAGCTAATGAAACGGCATTACGCATATCGATACACCCACCAGTGCTTGATAGTGATGGTGACGGTATCTCTGATGTAGACGATAACTGTGCAGATCACGCTAATCCGAATCAATTAGATGGGGATGATGATGGCATGGGTAACCGTTGTGATGCAGATTTCAATAATGATGGCGCTATAAATAGTGCTGACGTTGGATTAATGAGATCTATGATGCGAGCACAACATCCAGCTGCAGATTTAAATGAAGATGGACGTTTTAATGGTGCGGATATTATGGTTTTCAGAGAATTATGGTCTGCTGCTCAAATCGTTACAATAAAAACTAAAAAATAATAATTAAAAAGGATTGTTATGAGTAAATTACTTACAAAAATGGCTGGTCTTTCGATGGTGTTATTATCGTTAAATGCTAGCGCTGGTCAAATCTTTCTAGAAGAATCAACGAGAACTGATAGTACTATTACGGTAGCACTTAAAGGTTCTGATTTTGATGATGGATTAGCCGCAGGAAGCTTTTATGCTGATTGGGATAGTAGCCTGTTAGAGTACTCAAGTATTAGTTTTAATGAATCATTATATGATTTTGTAAACTATGTTGGCTATCTAGATCAAGGCTCTGGCTTTCTTGATGATGGGATGTTTTCAGCGTTAACCGGTGTTGACTCTTCTATCACTAGTGGTGAATTTGACATTGCAAAGCTTACCTTTAATATTTTAGGTAATGGAACATCTGATATCAATGTTTCCCAAGGCTGGGACTTGTTTGGCCCACAACCATTTTATGATACTTCATTCAATGAAATAACAGATGTAACTTTCAGCGGAACAAGTGTCGATGTTTCAGTTGGCGTTCCTGAGCCATCCTCACTGGCTATTTTAGCCTTAGGGATCATGGGATTAACATCTCGCAAGTTGAAGAAAAGTGCTTAATCTTTACTGATAAGCGATAAAAATAAAAGCACCACTCTTTAAGTTTGGTGCTTTTTTTTACCCTTAATATAGGTTCTTAAAAATTAATATTAAAGGGCAAACGAAGAGTTATCATTCAAAGAAATCAAGAAGGCACAACCTTCTCTTGGCTAGTACTTTCGGCATCATCAGTATTAAGGCTTTTTTCAGCAGGTTTTCCTTTCCACCATACTGCTAACGAAGAGCCGGTAATATTCATTAACGGGCCAAAAATAGCTGGTGCTAAGCCCATACTAGCCACGCGACCCATTTCCAGCGCAATGCCTGAAGCTAACCCTGAATTCTGCATACCGACTTCAAAAGCAATAGTACGCGCAGATGATTCATCCATTTTTAATAGTTTAGCGCTACCGTAGCCGAGCAAGAAGCCTAGAATGTTATGTACCAAAACTAAAACCACCAAGAATAAACCGATACTTAATAGGTTATCTCGCCCTGCTGCGGTAATAACGGTAATGATAACGGCAATGCCTACCATAGACAGCTTAGGCATGGTTTTATCTACCAACGGAAAACGGCCATGGAAAAAGTGATTAAAAGCCAAACCAGCAATAATAGGTAAAATAACAATTTTACTGATACTAAAAAACATCGCGGTAGCATCGATCGGAATAAACTCTCCAGCAAACATCGACATATAAAAAGGCGTAATAAAAGGCGCTAATAAAGTAGAAACCGCGGTTAACGTTAATGACAGCGCTAAATTAGCCCCTGAAATATAAGCCATAACGTTAGATGCCAAACCACTAGGCGAACAGCCAACTAAAATAATACCTGCAGCAATTTCTGGTGGTAACCCCGACAGAGTCGCTAAGGTAAAACCAATAATAGGCATAATCGAAAATTGCAGCACTAATCCAATCACGACTCCCTTAGGCATTTTAGCAACATTGGCGAAGTCTTTAACGCTCATCGAGGTGCCCATGCCAAACATTATTAACATCAGCAAAGGCACAATCAAAGCTTTGTATTTGAAATCACCAAAACCAAGAAATAATTCAGGGTAGTATAACGAGGCGCTAACCGCGGCAAAAATAACAAAAGTGAAAGCAAAACCACTAAAGTTCTTGGTCATTTTTAAAAAAAGCACTAACAAGATAAAGAATGAAATAACAATAGGGCCTGACATTGCCCATTGCTGAAACACGATTAATCCGGTGCCAATAAGCCCTAATAACAGCGTTAAAATAGCCAGTAGTGTTTTGATTGATTTCATAATTTATACCTAAGATTGTAAAATAGCGTTGCTTAATCGCACCAATGTTATTGATTCATAGTATCTACCCTGAGTTCAAGATAAATGGTTATTTAACTTGAACTCGAGCTCCGGTTATTTAACTTTTTTGGCATCGGTTGTTGCTAAATGCATAAAAGTAACCTGCGTATAATCTCCGTTAGCTTTATCAATATCCCAATTACCCGTACCAGGACAGGCAGGATACCTAAAACTAGGGTCGTCTTTAGTACTGCACTGATTATAGGCTCCAGCCTTAAAGAAGTTACCTTCACCGGTGTAACCTTTAGGATGATCTAGCTCATCAATCTTGCCAAAAGCATCAATATTATTCGCTAAATTAATTTCATAGTTAACCGTACCATGGCGAGCAGTGGTGAAGGTTAAGTACATAATATCTTCATAGATATTCACTTCATAACTGAACGTTTCATTTAAGGCGATACCTGCTTTACCTGGCTCGTCCTTATCCAGCCATGGTTTACCCCAAACGGAATAGCTGATATCTATTCTATCAGGATTACCTTTGGGTAAGTTACGTTCATAGTTCCAAAATATTGAACCATACTCATGATCGGGCCATTTTTTAAAATAAATTTTTAACGGTTCGTTCCCCCAGCCGTAACCTTCACCCTCAGCTCTTCTGTTTTTATCTTGCACCGCATGAACTTGACCGACAACCACAGAGAAAGCGGTAGGTTTTTCTGAATATTTCGCTCGTTTTGATACATGATTTACTTTAAGTTTTGCTTGTAAATTACCACCCACTTGAGCAAATTCATTAGCACGCCGATTAGATTTTAGCGTAAAGTTATTGGCAAAAGATCGACTTGCCACTTTTCCTTCGCCGAGCATATGATGTAACTCACTCCGGGTATTGGTAGAGTTAATGGAGGTGATGGCTTTATTCGGCGCAGCAAAAACCAGATTATCTTCAGAATCAAGATAAAAGTAGTCTTTATGTTGATATGTTTGTATAGCGTCAACGTTAACCGCATCTACAATGCCATCATTGTCATTATCCGTTGGTGTATTTATTTTCCACTGAGTCAGATCAAATTTTTCAGCTGGAAATTTTAAACTTGGCTCTTTTATATTTTCACTATATCCGCAGCCCTGTAGCATTAATGTACTGAATACTAATACACAACAAGCTGGTGTTTTTCTTTTCAAAGTCATTATTTATACTCTATTATTGTTACTTAAAAATCATTTTGCGCATTCAACTGAGTAGCAACATCATTCACTATATCGCCCGGCGTATTCTGCACATCAATTATCCAACCATAATCAGGTAGCTCAAGCGCCTCTAGTTGTGAGCTTAATAGTGTTGAGCCCATAAAATGGCCCGTGCGGGTATTCAACCGCTCAGTTAATAACGCTTTTGAACCATGTAATACCAGCCAATGAATATTGCCCTGACATTTTGAGGCAAGTATTTGTCGATAAGTTTCTTTTAATGCCGAGCAGGCAAGTACCGCACCATCACTTTTTTCCCATGAGACTAATGACTTGGCCAGTAATTCAAGCCAAGGTTGGCGATCGTCGTCATTAAGTGCCAGACCGCTTTTCATTTTTTGTACATTCGACTCGGGGTGAAAATCATCACCATCATAAAAAGGCAAAGATAACTCTTTGGCTAAGAGTTGACCTATGGTGGACTTTCCCGTGCCTGACACCCCACATACGATGATAAGCATACTGTGACCCTCTTCTTATTCTATTAGTGCAAGGATACCGGTATACGAAATCAATACAGAAAATAGGAACGCTAAGCCCAAGACGAAATTAAGTAAGTAACCAGCAACATGTTCGCCCATTAATTTTTTCTTGTTGATCATTAAAATAATACCGATGATGACCAAAGGTAGTACGAATACATTAAACACCTGTGTGAGTAGTTGCCCTTTAATTGGATTAAACCCAAACACAGGGATGGTTAGCGCAACAATAGCCGCAATACCGGTAATAATTCGAAACTGTTTAGATTGGGTATCTAATTTACCTGAACGATAATCTTCAATTAACAATGGCGCAATTAACATACAAGGAAATACCGAAGATAAACCCGCAGCCAGTGTGCCAAAGAAGAACACCGTCAACGCGGTTTTACCGGCAATAGGCTCTAACGCTGTAACCATATCTAATACTTTAGTGACTTTACTGCCTTCATGAAATAACGATCCAGCGGCAACGGCCATCACCGAGGCACTGATAATAAAAACTAATACCGCCGCAACAATGGCATCCTTCTTTTGCTGACCACGATCTTCAATGGTCCAGCCCTTTCCTTGAATAAACAGCGGCCTTGACAGGAAAGTAGCAGCGGCCATGGTGGTACCGACAAACGCAGCAACCATCATTTTACCCCCATCAACATCAGGTATCACGGGTATCAAACCTCTAACGACTTCGACGGGTAAAGGATGAACAACAAACAGCGATAAAACGAAAGATAGTCCCATACAAGAAACGAATATCACCAGCACTTTTTCAAACAGTGAATACTTACCAATCAGTAATATCGCGTACATAATGCTGATCACCAGTGCTGCAATAGCGAGCACAACGCCGTACTTATGTGGGATCACGGAGGGGAAATACATCGCGATCATTTCAAACAGAATATTGGCAGAAATACCCAATATGCCCATCAGTGAATTCCACTGACCAAATGAAACACCAATGATGATAAGTATCGCCATCGGCTTGCCAAATTTCAGGTGCTTTTTAAAGCTATAAAGCGCCGTTTCACCGGTAACTAACGAGAAGTTACCGTAGGCGTAAATGAGCACGCCAGAAAATAAACAACTTAATAACAACACCCATAATAACTGCATGCCAAAAGTACTACCGGCTACAATCATAGCCGTAACACTACCTGTTCCTATGGTATAACCAATGGCCAAAAACGCCGGCCCAAAGCTCAATAACGCTTTAATTAACTTGGACATATTTACTTCCCCATTTATTTTTTGTTTTATCGCCATCATCTGATGCGCGCGCTCTATTTTTGTTTTTTGAATTGATTAAAAACCAACTTCATCGGCCCGTTTTACTACTCCAACAATAAGGATAATATTGGCAAAGCGGCGTTGTTCACCCGTTTGAATAATCAAGGTGGTTGCTGGTTCTCGAATTTTGTCATAAAAGCTCCAGCGCTCCATCTCATCCCAACTGACATCACCTAATAAGGTTTTAAAGATTTGATGAATTTCTGTATTCGCTTCTTTTGGTTTTTCCATCACAATAGCCCCTTGAATGGGGCATACTTCAAGAATGCCTTCAAGTACCGTTACTGCGTCTAACATACCCGGACGAAAGTTTAGGTGTACTGTGGTGGAGTTAGGCCCAGTCATAGTGCCTACTGGCAAATTACCATCGGCGATAACCACTTGTGCAAAATGACCAGAACGAGCCAGCGCTTCCATAATGGTTGGATGTATTACTGCTGTTTTGAGCATTGTTTTATTCCTGAATTCATCTAAAAACATAAAAGCCAGCCCTAGTAAGTCGTAGCGCCAGCGTTGATGGTAAATTATCCTAGCTTACATATTGTACACACCACCATTGATATCTAGCGTTGCACCACTGATAAAACCATCATATTCCGAGCCCAGATAAACAACCGCCCGTGCAACATCATCGGCATTGCCGCCACGCTCAATAGGAATATCGGCGATAGTGGCGTCGGCAGATGCTTTACTGGTATGAGTATTATGAAATGAGGTGCCTAAGATTAGCCCTGGAGCGACGGCGTTGACACGGGTTCCTTGTGAACCTAACTCGGTTGCCAGTGCTCGAGTAAACGTTAATATCGCGCCTTTGCTCGTTGCGTAAGCGAGTGAGCCAGGATGTCCACCTTTACGGCCGGCGAGAGAAGCTAAATTAACAATACTGCTGTGTTTATGCTTGCCCAGATAAGGCGCAGCGGCTTGTGTCACCAACATCATTGAGGTGAGGTTAATTTCCATCACCTTATTCCAAAACCCTTCACTCATATTCGCTAGCAACTTACGATCAACCAGTGAACCGGCATTATTTATCAATATATCTAAGCCACCCAAGGTATTCGCCGCTTGCTCAACCAAGGCTTTGGCGTCGGCTTCATCAGTTAAATCACCACTGATGGCAATGACTTGTTGATCTTTATTTTTAGCGTAGTTAATAAGCTGTTTGGCGGTGTCTGCACTGGAAAAGTAATGAATAGCGACATTGGCTCCACTATCAATAAAGTGCTTCGTGATAGCCTCACCAATGCCTTGCGCACCTGCGGTGATCAGCACATTTTTTCCGGTTAATTTGGTCTTCATGTTATTCCTAAATCAAGAAAGTCTACGGGGAATACTTACCAACAACCCCGATGTGATGTTGATAAGTATTTAAAACACTAAACAGCAAGATGCCGTTAGTGGTAACGAACGTTTGAGGCTTTGTATTCATCACTATTCGCGCGAATTTTGCCTGTCTGCTTAAGCACAATATCGTCAATAACGGTAATAGGTCCGCCATTGGTGAGAAACAGCTCTAAAGGCGCACTATTATCCCAGCGAGTATTGGAAATAGTTAATCGTTGCACCCCGTGGAAATACATAGAAGCACCGGATCTGTGCGTAGCGCCTTTACCTACATTAGCTAAGGTATTGTCGGTTACGGTTACAATCGGACCAAAAGTGCTCTCGTCTCTACCGCCTCGATAAAGGGTAACCACCTCTTCTTTAATGTCGGTAAAGGTGTTACCTGAAAGGGTTAAATTCTCAACGCTGTATATTCCTAAGTCATCAACTTCTCGATTCAACTGTAAAATAGCACCGGTGATATTGATAAATTCAGAATCAATAATGTCAATGGTATCGGCAAAGGTACCGGCATTGGCTTTAAAGAAATAAAAGTAGCCGTTCACATCCAGATCAGTCACTTTAATATTGCGCACTGATAAGCGGTAATTAATATTCATTGAAGTACTGCTAGTACTAATCACATTATTGCCTTTATAGTCAGGTGATTCCGCACCATCAAACCAAAGGTTTTCTACCGCCAGCGCGCCGCCATTTTCAATGTTAATAAAATTAGGTTTTTGTGAGCGAATAATAGGTTTTTTACCCGCGTTGGCCATAATCGTTACTGGATGATGAATTTCAGCAAATTTTGTTAATAAGTAATCACCGCCATTTTCAAGTACAAGAATATCGCCAGCCTTACTGCTAGCTAAAGCATTAAGAAGAGTATTGGTTCCCGCAGGTACCGCGATACTATCGCCACTGTTAAACGCAATAGTCGCCTCGGTTTTAGGGTAAAATACTGCGCCGGTTTCTTGCTTGGTCACCGGTAATTTCACTTCGCCAAAACCTATCTTATCAAGCAACGCCTGAGATGGAGCTTTTAGCCCATGCTCATTCACTGATACGGTATAGGGTGTTGGCGCAAAGCCCGACTTAATCACCGTACTGGCTTCTTCGTTTAAATAGTTGCCGTTAAAGTTAATACCCGACATATCATCATATAAGGTGAATGGCGTTAAGTTCGATTTACCTAGAATGATGTTACCTTTGAACTCCGACGTTGTTGGTGGCGCTGAGCGCTCTTCATCGGCACCCGCACCTAGTTCTATGTAATCACTGTCAATGACAATATTGTTGTTCATGGCCGAGTCAATCACCGGATCATAACGATTCGGCGGTGAATTAGGCACACCATTCATAATAACCAACGCGCCACGTAAACGTTGGCCGGTTAAACCATACATATAGTTATTACTGACCGACTGACTTTCGTTAATAATACGAATACCGCCAGTATTGGGTTTGCGGTTACCAAGAAAATAGTTACCTTCAACCTTAGTAAAGTGACCATGACGCATGGTCAAAGTACCTTGGGTTTCAAAAAACACATTGTTGATTAACGCGTTGCCACTCGATTTGTTGGAGATAATTTCGTGTTCACCGTTAGTGCGATCAAAATAGTTATATTGCGCAGTGGTGTTTGAATATTCTCGAGAAAAGTGACTGGTACCTATGCGTAACGTTTCACCACCGTTAGAGCCAAGTATTTGCCTTGGGCCAAAATAGTTATATTCGATCAGATGATGATTTTTACGACTAGCCTCGGTATTCATTCTTACGGCCAAGGTAACGCCGCGATTTCTTTTATTCACTAACGAGTTATGATCAAAACGATTATTTTTACCGTACATTGCCACCCACAAGTCTGACATTGGGCGGTCTATGGTGCTGAAATTGTCAATAACGGTATTGGTTACCCGAGAGTGGTTAGCCAAGTCATCAGTAGAGGTTCTAAATGAAATAACTTCACCGGTTGGCGTGGAGCCATCTTTAAAAACCAGTCCAGAAACAACGATATATTCACCTGAAAAGCTTAAATTAGATTGCCCTGTGATGATGACCTTACCCGGTGTTTGTGCGGTTAAGGTAATTGGCTGGTCGGCAGTACCCTTGCCTATAAACACTAATTCTACATCGCTCCAAACACCGTCAGCTAAGATGATTTCATCACCTGGCTTAACTGTCGCTACCGCTTGGTTAAATTGCTCAATAGTACTGACTAGTTGAGCATTACTGGTTTGGGCACAAGAAAAAAGGGCAAACACTAATACCAAAGGGTATAAGTGTAATTTA